>ULTW01000072.1_pt1 | contig 11818 bp, 8 predicted proteins | sample 1957961 | NCBI WGS metagenome assembly ULTW01 (sample SAMEA4835744, study PRJEB28245) | human gut metagenome | biome: gut microbiome; material: fecal sample | place: Denmark | collected 2008 | reverse complement strand
TTTATATTTAATATTTCAGATATTTTTAAAATTTCTTTTTGGGTAAAATATGTATTACTGTTCATTTTATTGCTTATTGTAGTCTCATCTAATCCAATCAAATTTGCTAATTTACTTTGTGTTCCTAATACTTCCCTAATTTTTCCTCTTAATTTATCATAGTTTAATTCAATTAATTCCATAATTTTCTCCTTTCTTTTTTCGTGTTCTCGAACTGTGATTATAATATCATAAAAAAAAATAATGTCAATAGTTTTTTCGAAAAAAATTCGATTTTCTTAATTTTTTTTCATATCTTTATTGATTTTTTTCGGAAAGTCGTTTATAATAGCTTTGTGGAGGAATTTAAATGAATGAGTTAGTTGATACATTTTCAAATAGATTAAATACTGCTATGAGAATAAGAAACATAAAAGCTAGTGAATTATCACAAAAAACAGGTATATCAAAATCATCTTTAAGTGAATATATGAATGGCAAATATGAGGCAAAACAAGATGGTGTTTATTTATTAGCAAAAGCTCTTAATGTAAATGAGGCTTGGCTAATGGGACTTGATGTTCCTATGGAGAGAACTGATTTTAAATATGCTTCTAACAATGGTTTAGACACAGAAGGTTTAACAGAAGAAGAAATAGAAGAGTTAAAAGAATTTATTAGATTTAAAAAAAGTTTAAAGAAAAAGAAAGATTAGATTATGGAAGTATTAGATTTATATAATTTAACAGAAAAAGAAAAAATAGATGTAATAAACTATAAATGGTTAAAAGCTAAAGCTAGAATTTTCGAAGATAGCAAAGAATATAGCATAGGTATTGATTATAGTAAAATAAATAATTCTATTGAAGAAAAAGAAATATTAGCAGAAGAATTAGGGCATTATTATTGTCGGTGCTTTATATTATATCGACTCTGATATAACTTTAAAAAGAAAATGCGAAAATAGAGCAAAGAAATGGGCTTATTCTGTACTAGTGCCATTTTCAAAATTAAAAGAAAAAATCGCACAAGGTTTTAATCTTTATGATTTAGCAGATTATTTTAATGTAGACTGTGAATATATGAATGATTGTATTAATTTTTATACTGAAAAATATGGTATATTAGTTTAATATAAAAAAGGATAGTGCTGTCGGCAAACAAGACACTATCCCAAACACAAAGCAAAATCTCTTTACAGATTTTTTGCATATTTATAATAACATAAGTTTATTAAATGTGCAATACCTCTGTAAATGGATTTTAAAAGAAATTTATGGAGGTATTTTATGAAAAGAAGAAACAAAAATGTAAAAACGAGAGGAAATGGAGAAGGCACTATTTATTATAGTGAAACATTAAAATGTTGGGTAGCTCAATATACTGAACCTTCTGGAAAAAGAAAAACATTAAAACAGAGAAAAAATGAAAAAGTTAGCGATTTTAAAAAAAGATTTAATAATGCTATTTCAAATATTAATCAGGGAATCTATGTAGAAACATCTAATATTAGTTTGTTACAAATATTAAATCAACATATCCAACAAAAACTCGATGATGGTATAACAGAAGAAATTTCTTACAAAAGAGATTTAGCTACATTAAATCAAATAAAAAAATGTTGTAATAATTTTATTAATTTGCCAATTCAAAAAGTATCTGTAGAAGATGTAGAAAAGTCAAAAAAAGAAATTAGAGAATACGGAAAAACCTCTATCAATAAAATTTGGAGATTATTAAATAAAGGATTTAAGATTGCCTATTCTAGAAGAAAAATTACATTCAATATTATGGATGATGAAACTTTAATAAAACCTGTTTCAAAAAAAGAATTAATTAAAAAACCTGCTTTAACACCTTTTGAAGAACAAAATTTGATTAAAAATATTTCAAAAATAAGAAACGAACAATATAGAAATGTTATTTTATTACAATTGTATACTGGAGCTAGAATAGGAGAAATACTTGCTCTTTCAAGAGATTGTATTGATATGAAAAATAACACTATAAAAATATATAGAACCTTGACACAAGACAAATTCGGAAAAGTAATATTAGGAAAACATACAAAAACATTTGATAAAAAAACTAATATAGACAAAGGTAAAAGAACATTCCCTATGACATCTGATATTAGAAAAATAATAAAGAACATTCTTGAGCAAAGATTATTTAACATTCATAATTTGCTGTTTTGGGATTACAAAAACAACACTTTCATAACTCCGCATGAAATAACTTCTTGTTTAAAAAGATTTAACGAAAAAACTCACATTTGTGATTTTGATTTATCTTCTCATGTATTAAGGCACACATTTGTAACTAGATGTCAAGAAAAAGGAATGCCTTTGGTTGTGTTGCAAGCTGTTGTAGGTCATGTTGAAGGCAGTCCTCTTACCAATAATATCTATACTGATGTTTCAATAGACTTTATGAGACAGGAATTAAAGAAACTCAATTAGCTACTGCATACTTATTGCATACTTTTTTTAAAAAGTACAAACATACAAAGCTCTAAAACCTATTATTTTTAGCAACTTCAATAAGCCCTACAAACAAAGGTCCTGGTCTGTCTGGTCTTGATTTAAATTCTGGATGAAATTGTGATGCTATAAAGTATGGGTGTGATGGTATCTCCACTATCTCTACTAGTTTTCCATCTGGTGATGTTCCACTGCATATCATGCCAGCTTTTTCTAATTGTTCTTTATATTGATTATTATATTCAAATCTATGTCTATGTCTTTCTGAAATTTCTTCTGTTTCATATAATTTGTATGCTAATGTATCTTTTTTTATCTTACATGGATATTTTCCAAGTCGCATTGTTCCTCCCTTGTTATCTATTTCCTTTTGTTCTTCCATTATATGAATAACTTGATTTTTGCTATTTTCATCAAATTCTTCTGAATTCGCATCTACTAATTTTAATACATTTCTTGCATACTCTACAACTGCCATTTGCATTCCAAGACAAATTCCTAAGAATGGTACATTGTTTTTTCTTGCATATTCTATTGTATTTATTTTTCCTTCTATTCCTCTATTTCCAAATCCACCTGGAACTATAATTCCGTCTAGTTCTCCTAAAATATTTTCTGCATTTTCTCGTGTTACAGTTTCACAGTCTATATATTTAACATTTACTTTTACATTGTTTGCAAAACCTGCATGATGTAGACTCTCTGTTACTGATAAATATGAATCTTCTAGTTTAACATATTTTCCAACTATAGCTATTGTAACTTCTCCATCTTTTACCCTTCTAATATTAGCTATCATCTCGTCCCATTTTTCATTATGAGGTTCTATTTTTTCTAGTTTTAAATGTTTACATACTTGTACAGCTATTCCTTCATTTTCTAGCATTAATGGTACAGCATATAAATTATCTGCTGTTAAATTTGCAATCACATTTTCTTTTCTTACATTGCAAAACATTGCAAGCTTATCTTTTATTGATTCAGGTATTGGAATATCACTTCTACATACTAAAATATCTGGTTTTATTCCTAAAGATTGTAATTCTTTAACAGAGTGTTGTGTTGGTTTTGATTTTATTTCATTTGACCCGCTTATAAAAGGCAATAATGTTACATGTATATACATTACATCTTCTTGAGCTTTTTCTATTCCAACTTGTCTAATAGCTTCTAAAAAAGCCAAACTTTCAATATCACCAACTGTTCCACCAAGTTCTGTTATTACAACATCTATATCTGATTCTTCAAAACTATATATTTTTTCTTTTATTTCATTTGTTATATGAGGTATTACTTGAACAGTTTTTCCTAAATAGTCTCCTCTTCTTTCTTTATTTATTACACTTTGATAAATTCTTCCTGATGTTACACTTGAATTTTTTGTTAAGTTTTCATCTATAAATCTCTCATAGTGTCCCAAATCTAAATCTGTTTCTGCACCATCATCTGTAACAAATACTTCTCCATGCTCATATGGGCTCATTGTTCCTGGATCTACATTTATATATGGATCAAATTTTTGTATAGTTACCTTATATCCCCTATTTTTTAAAAGCCTTCCTAAAGATGCTGCTGTTATTCCTTTCCCTAATCCTGAAACAACTCCGCCTGTAACAAATATATATTTCGTATTCATAATAAAACCTCCCTCGACTCTCTCTAAAATAAAAAAAATAGATTTAAAAAACACTTTCCGAAAAACGGGGTTTTTTTTAAATCTATTATATTGGTATTTTAGCACTTTTAAATTAAAAATGCAATACCTTTTTTATTTAATTTTTATCTTTCTATACCATCATTTTCTCTTTCTAGTGTATCACTTGTAATTTGATATTGTTGTATTCTTTTATTTATACTATCTGAACTTTCTGATTTTTCTGATGCTAACACCTCTGCAGCTTTTTCAGCTTTATCTGGATTAATTCCTAATTCTTCTAATTCTGGTTTTTCAAATTTATTATTTTTTAAATCAGATAATTGATTTCCACTATATATAAACTCTCCTGTTGCTAGGTTATATGTACCTAATACCTTGTTGTTATCATCCACTATTTGATAAACCTTGTTATAACCTTCTACTATTCTATAACCACCATTATTATCTTTAAGTACTTTTTCTGTTTCAGTTGGGTTGTTTCCCCTAGTTACGTGATCTCCACTTGGAGTTTCATAAACTACTCCTTCATTTAATGAGGTAACTATCATTTTTGCTGAGTCATAGTCAGTATTGTACTTTTCATTATATGCTTTTAAGTATTTATCTACAAAATCTTTTTCTACACCTTCAACAGTTGTTATTTGATTTTCTAAAATAATATTTGATTCATTTTCATTATTTTGTTTTTCTGTATATCCAACAGTATTTTCTTCTACTTTATGTTCATTTTTTGCTATTGCAATTGATGCGGTTGCTGCTGTTGCTCCTATTAATGCAATAGCTGTTATTACCTTCCATTTTTTCATACTTGGTTTGCTTTTTAGTTTTTTGGGCTTTCTTGTATTTTTTTCTGTTGTATTTTTATATTCTTCTATTGGTAATTTATTTGCCATATTTATATTATTACTAATTCTTCCTTTTCTCTCTTGAAACATTTTTAAATTTACTAAATCATCACCATCTTTTATTCCTTTTCCTGCCATATTAATTCCTCCTTTTATAACTATTATAATTTTAACACTAACAAAAAAATAATGCAAATTTGTGAATTTTTTATTTATTTTACATATACTAATTATGGGAGGTTACATATGTGTGGTTTTGTAGGTTTTACAAATTTAGAGAAAAACTTTGACACTAAAGATAATTTTATAATTAAAAATATGACTAGAAGTTTAGCCCATCGTGGTCCTGATGAAGAAGATTTTTATACATCCTCACATACTAATTTAGGCCATAGAAGGCTAATAATATTAGATGCTAAAAATGGTAAACAACCTATGAGTTGTACTTATAATAATGAGACTTATACAATCGTTTATAATGGTCAATTATATAATGCTAAAGATATTAGAAAAGATTTAATTAACTTGGGATATGAATTTAATGGTTATTGCGATACAGAGGTAATTTTAAAAGCATTTGTAGAATATGGAACTAGTATTTTTCATAAATTTAATGGCATTTTCAGTTTTGCTATTTGGAATAACAAAAAAAATGAATTAATACTTGCAAGAGATCATTTTGGTATAAAACCTTTATATTATTCTTTACTTAATAATACTATTATTTTTTCTTCTGAAATTAAAGCTATATTAAAATATCCTGGTTTCGAACCTATAATAAATAAAGAAGGTATTTCCGAACTATTTGGAATTGGTCCTGCGCATACACCTGGAACATGTGTATTTAAAAATATCTATGAAATAAAACCTTCACATTATGGTATTTTTAATAAGTATGGTTTTAAAACATATAGATATTGGAAAATGCAAACTAAAGAACACACAGATAATTTTGAAGATACATGTAAAAAAGTTCACCAATTATTAGATGATGCCATTCAAAGGCAATTGGTTTCTGATGTTCCACTTTGTGCTATGCTTTCTGGGGGATTAGATTCTAGTATTATTGTTGCATATGCTAGTAATTATTTTAAGGAAAATAATTTACCACCATTAAAAACACTTTCTATAGACTATGTTGATAATGATAAAAATTTTGTTAAAAGCGATTTTCAGCCAAATTCAGATAATTATTATATTGATATTATGCAAAAGGCTTTTAACACAAATCATACCAATATTGTAATAGATACTCCAGAACTTGCTGAAACATTAAAAGATGCAATGATTGCTAGAGATTTTCCTGGCATGGCTGATGTTGATTCTTCAATGTTATTATTTTGTAAAAATATAAAACAATATGCTACTGTTGCTTTATCTGGTGAATGTTCTGATGAAATTTTTGCTGGTTATCCATGGTTTTTTAGAGAAGACGCTTTAAATAGCGGGACATTTCCATGGTCTATAGCAATATCTGAACGACAGAACTTATTAAATACTGATATAAGTTCTAAAATCAACTTAAAAGATTATATAGATTTTAGATACAATGAGAGTATATCTGAAATTGAGTTTTTAGAATCTGATTCAAAAGACACAAAAGAAAAAAGAATTATTTCTTATCTAACAATTAATTGGTTTATGCAAACACTACTAGATAGATCTGACAGAATGAGTATGTATAATGGATTAGAACTTCGTGTTCCATTTTGTGATTATCGTTTAGTTGAGTATATGTGGAATGTTCCATGGGAATTAAAAGCTTTAAATGGAAGAGAAAAAGGATTATTAAGATATGTTGTTAAAGATTTATTACCAGATGAAATTGTTAATAGAAAGAAAAGCCCATATCCTAAAACTCATAATCCAACATACTTAAAAGTCGTTAAAGAAATGTTGACACAAATAATGAATAATAGTAATGCTCCAATAAATGATTTATTAAATAGAGATTATATATTAGATATATTAAATACAGATGGCAATGCATTTACTAGACCTTGGTTTGGTCAATTAATGACTGGTCCACAACTTATGGCGTATTTGTGTCAGGTAAATATGTGGCTTGAAATTTATAAACCTAGAATTGAAATATAAAATCGGGCGGACACACATGAAACTGTTCGAGCTATGCTCGTTACAGTTTCAGCGTACACAGTAGAGTTGTCCGCCCATACTTTGCTATGATGCACTTTCTTTTAACTTTACTAATATATTTAATGCATCTATTGGAGTTAATTCATTTACATTTATCTTATCTAGTTCATGAGCTATATCTGCTAACTTGTAGTTATACATATCTAATTGTCCACTTACTACCTTTTTATTGATTGTTTCTGTTGCACCTGTTTTATTAATTATATTGCTCTTTCTTTCTAGCCCTTTCAGAATTTCATTCGCACTTTTTAATACTTCTTTTGGAACTCCTGCCAATTTTGCAACATGTATACCATAACTTTCATCTGTTCCACCTTTTACGATCTTCCTTAAGAAGATTACATCTTCTCCTTTTTCTTTTACAGCAACAGAATAGTTTTTTACACCTTCCACATCATTTTCTAATTGTGTTAGTTCATGATAATGTGTTGCAAATAATGTTTTTGCTCCACACTTTTCTTTATCTGCAATATATTTTGCAACTGCCCATGCAATTGATAATCCGTCATATGTTGATGTTCCTCTTCCGATTTCATCTAATATAACTAAGCTGTTATTAGTAGCTTCTTTTAAAATATTTGCTACTTCCATCATTTCAACCATAAATGTACTTTGTCCCATACTTAAATCATCTGATGCTCCAACTCTAGTAAATATTTTGTCCACCACGCCTATTTTTGCATAACTTGCTGGTACAAAGCTTCCTATTTGTGCCATTAATGTTATTAATGCTACTTGTCTCATATATGTAGATTTACCTGCCATGTTAGGACCTGTTATAATTGATAATCTATCTTCATCTTTATTTAAGTATGTATCATTTTCTATGAATCCACCTGATGGTAACATTTTCTCTATTACCGGATGTCTACCATCCTTTATATTTATTTCTCCACTATTGTCTACTATTGGCATACAATAATTTAAGTCTGTTGCTACTGTTGCAAATGATGCTATAACATCAAGTGTTGAAACTATCATTGCTGCTTGTTGTATTCTTTGAATTTGTGATGCTATTTTATTTCTTATTTCTTGAAACACATTATATTCTAGGTCAATTAATTTTTCTTGTGCACCTAATGTTTTTTCTTCTAATTCTTTTAATTCTTGTGTAATGTATCTTTCTGCGTTTGTTAGGGTTTGTTTTCTAATATAAGTTTCTGGTACTTGATCTAAATTTGATTTTGTTACTTCTATAAAGTATCCAAATACTTTGTTATATCCTATTTTTAAATTCTTAATACCTGTTTTTTCTTTTTCTGATGCTTCTAATTCAACAATCCACTTTTTGCCATTTGTTGTTGCTTCTTTATATTCATCAATATCTGAATTATATCCTATTTTTATTAGTCCACCTTCTTTTACTGATATCGGTGGTTCTTCTACTATTGATTTATCTATTAATTCATATATATCTTTCAATTCATCTAATTCAGAATATAAGCCTTTTAACATTTTTGATTCTGTTCTTGATAGTACTTGTTTCAAGCTAGGTAATTGCGCTATTGAGTTTTTTAACGATACCATATCTCTTCCATTTGCATTTCCGTAAGATATTTTTCCTATTAATCTTTCTATATCATATACTCTTTTTAGACTATCTACAATATCTCCTTTTAGCATCATATTATCTTTTAGCTCTTTTACTGCATCTAATCTTTCATTTATTTCATTTATATCTATTAATGGATCACTAATCCATCTTCTTAGTTGTCTTCCTCCCATTGATGTTGATGTTTTATCAAGAACCCATAACAATGTTCCTTTTTTAGATTTATCTCTCATTTTTTCTGTAAGTTCCAAGTTTCTTCTTGTGTTAATATCTAAAGCCATATATTTAGTTGTATTGTATATGTATATTTTATTGATGTGTTCTAACTTTATTTTTTGTGTTTCATTAAAATATGTTATTAATCCACAAGAAGCTACTACTGCTAATTTTTTACTTTCAATGTCTTCTAACTCTTTTCCATCAGAATATATTGTGTAATTTAATGCTAATTCATCATAATTATTTTCATATTCTTCTTCTGATATTTTTGAGATATAACATTCAAATCTTTCCTTTATTTTATCTATTTCTTCTGTTGTTAAGAACATCATATCATTTACAACTATTTCTGCTGGAGCATATCTAGAGATTTCATCTAATAATGTCGAAAAATTATTTGTTTCTTTTATTTGTGTTGCGAAAAAATCTCCTGTTGATATATCACATACAGCCATTCCAAAATATAGTCCACTTTTATATATAGACATTATATAGTTGTTCTTTTTTTCATCTAGCATATTAGTTTCTATAACAGTTCCTGGTGTTACAACTCTTATGACATCTCTTTTTACTATTCCTTTTGCTTTTTTAGGATCTTCTAATTGTTCACATATAGCAACCTTATATCCTTTTGCTATTAATCTAGATATATATATTTCTGCTGCATGAAAAGGAATTCCACACATAGGAGCTCTTTCTTCTTGTCCACAGTCTTTTCCTGTTAATGTTAATTCTAATTCTCTTGATGTTGTTATGGCATCATCAAAGAACATTTCATAGAAATCTCCTAATCTATAAAATAATATGCAATCTTTATATTTTTCTTTTGTTGCAAGATAGTGTTGCATCATTGGTGAATACTCTGCCATTATTTTTTACTTCCCTTCTTTTTATTCGTCTCCTGGTTGTTTTTGGACTTTATTTTTTATTTCTTTAGTAGTAGACTCTTTAATAGTAGGATTACTACTATTAACTTTTAAAGTATCTTTAAAAGTTGTTTTTCTAGTTGATTTTTCCTTTTCAATTTTTATTCTATACAATTCGTTTAATAATTTATATATTCTATTTGCTGTCATTCCCATACTCTTTGCCGCTTCTTCTTTGCTAACATATTTACATCTATTTTGAAAAACTGCTTCTATTTCTTCCAATTCATTTTGCCTTTTCTCATTTAATTCTGACACTTTCACAGTTCTACACACTAAGTTACCTATTTTACTTTGTAATTCTGGTGAATTCTTTTTAGAATGTTTTATATTTTCTTTTACTTCTTTATATATTCCATACAGATATGGATTTTCTTTCTTTAAAGTTTCTATTCTTCTCCTTACAGTTCTTTCTCCAACATTATATTTTTCCTCAACAGTTTTCATTGTCATATTTTCTTTAACAATTTCAATTGCTAAAGCCTCAAAATCTATATCATCTCTAGATTTTGATTTGTATGGGAATTTCTCAACATATTCGTTATATAATTCAGGATTATACACTGATAATTCTTGTATTTTATTATTTAATGTTCTAAAATCTGTTTTTATTTTTTTTGCTAACTTAGTTATTGTAATTTCTCCTCTAATAACACTTCTTATTTCTTCATAAAATTCTTCTTTTGACATTTCTTTCATTAAACAATTTCTCCTTTTAAATACCACATACAATCTTGTATGATTTTTACATTGACAGTTTGGTTTATGTATTTTTTATCAGCCTCTATTACTACAACTTTATTGCTGTCTGTTCTTCCACTTAAAGTGTTTTCATTTGTCTTGCTTGTTCCATCTATTAGTATCTTTTGAATTGTTCCTATATATTTTTGATTATTTTCTTTTATTTGGCTTTCCACAAGTTCCTTCAACCTATCAAATCTCTTATGTTTAATTTCTTCTGGAATTTGATTTTCCATTTTATCTGCAACTGTGCCTTTTCTTCTAGAATATATAAACATAAATACTTGTTCAAATTTTACTTTTCTTACTACATCTAAAGTATCTTCAAAGTCTGATTCTGTTTCACCTGGAAATCCTACAATTATATCTGTTGTAAGAGCTACATCTGGTATTCTGTTTTTTATTTTTTCTACTAATTTTAAATATTGTTCTTTAGTATATTTTCTATTCATTGCTTTTAGCACATTACTACTTCCAGATTGTAATGGCAAATGCAATGTATTACATACCTTTTTGCTTGTTGCTATTGCCTCTATTACATCATCAGTAAAATCTTTTGGATGTGGTGATATAAATCTAATCTTTTCTATTCCTTCAATTTTATTTATATCTTTTAGTAAATTAGCGAAATTATAATTTTTGCCACCATTATAAGAATTAACATTTTGTCCTAATAGCATTATTTCTTTATATCCTTCTTTTGCTAATCCTTTTATTTCATTAATTATATCTTCTGGCTTTCTACTTCTTTCTCTTCCTCTTACATATGGTACTATACAATATGTACAATAATTATTACATCCATACATTATAGTAACTTGTGCTTTTATATTATCTACTCTTTTTATTGGTAAATCTTCATATATTTTACCATCTATATCTAATACATCTTCTATTTTTTTATTTGTACCCTCTAAAATTTTATAAACATCTTCTGGTAATTTATGAAGTGTATGTGTTCCAAATATAATATCTACATATGGGTAGCTTTTATTTAACTTTTCTAAAATATGTTCTTCTTGCATCATACAACCACCGATTGCAATGATTGCATTATTCTCTTTTTTAGCTTTCTTTACTTCACCTAGCTTACCAAATAACTTATCTTCTGCATTTTCTCTTATGCAACAAGTATTAAAAACAATGAAATTAGCCTCTTCAAAACTTTCTGTTTTAGAATAATTCATTTCTTCTAGCATTCCACATAATTTTTCAGAATCATTCTCATTTAGACTACATCCCATTGTTAAAATATAATA
>ULTW01047656.1_pt1 | contig 11836 bp, 8 predicted proteins | sample 1957961 | NCBI WGS metagenome assembly ULTW01 (sample SAMEA4835744, study PRJEB28245) | human gut metagenome | biome: gut microbiome; material: fecal sample | place: Denmark | collected 2008 | reverse complement strand
CATAGAACTTTTGAAGCCGCCAACGGTCAAAGTCATGATTCACGGTGTTCCTGAACTGATTGATTTATGTTTTGGATCACAGACCGATCTGCACACTGCTCTGCAGATTGTTACAGACAATGATATCAGCATGAGGGAACTGGTCAAAGCCGAACTGGACAAATACTGCAAAGATGATGATATTGATATCTCAACGCTGGAGAGACTGCTGGACAGCCAGTGGAGTGTGGCTGCGCAGAAGTATTCCAGCCGCCGCATGGGAATCAAGTACGATGCGCGAAAGCACCTTCTCCACGCTTTCGAAGAGCGCCTGAATCTTCTCCGGGATTGGCTTGATGAAACCAACACAGAATCAGAGCCGGATATAGAAAAGCTTCGCGCCATTCGGAGTGAAGTTCTGTATATTATTGAGGATTCTCTTTCCGAAATCAATATTGCACCTTATTCTGCCGCTTATGGAATTATGAAAGCCTCCCTCGAACTGATTCGGTCAAAGCTTCAAAACCAAGGCAGCGGTGTTGACTTTACCACTTTGCTCAGAAGCGGGATGCTGGTTATTGATCACGGTGAACTTATCCTCAACGATGATCTGAATGCGATTGAGTTTGCAGAACCCTGGAGAATGATGCTGCAGCATATCGCCTGCACGGAGTATGACCTGAAAATCGTATACGACCGAATCCTTGAGGCCAGCCCGGATTCCGTTTTGTATGATAACTTTGGTCAGATGGAAGCAATCGGTCGCCTCATTGGTGCCAATCCCAAGGAGTATGTGCTCACCAATGACGGTCTGCGCGATGCAATTAACAGCGCAGACCTGCAGGCGAGAAACTTCCGGGAAAAGCTGGAGATTTCTTACGCCTATAATCGCATCAGTGAGAATGATCGTGAGCGACTTGCCATGCTCGCCAACCCAGAAGCGTCTGATTTCCAGAAATTTTTCTACGACCACAGAGCATTTGGCTGTTGGAGAGGTTTTTTGAATGCTCTGAGGGCGCAGATCCGTGAAACTGCACAGCAGAGCATGCATGACGTCCGAGCCCAGCTTGATCAGGCAAAAGCAATGCTCCATGCCGATGAAGAAAGCCCACTCATCGCCGAAGCCGAGCGTCTGATTTCTCAGGAGCAAAACTATGCGGTTGCGGAAGATTACATTCATCGATTCCGCAATGGGGAAAGGGACTTGCCTTTTGAAACAAGTAATGACGCCATAGAACATTTTCTGAGATTTATATCTGATGATGAATTCCCCCGCCTGTATGGCTTCTGCGAGAGGAATAAGCAAGACCCGATGCCTCGATGGGCCGTGCAGTATATGAAAAAAAATACGCCGGAGGGGTGGACAACCCGTCATATCGAAGACGCCCGGCGATTCATTGAAAAGTGGCCGGTTGGCAAGCAGTCCGTCAATGCTCAGAACATTCAGGAGTACTTTAAGCTTCTCGGCTTTCATGTCGAGTGCTGCGCCAAGTCGACGCGAGGCAACGAGGTCTGCTGCACGCTTACAGTGCACAAAACAGAACAGAATCTGGCAGATTATCGCCACCCCATTTCCATCTTCGGCACACAGATGAAATCACAGATTGAAGTCGTATGTCTGTTTGGAAAAAGGACAGCGACCCAACTTATTGATGATGCTTGCAAGCTGGGCATCACAAGTACGTTCATTGTGCTTCTTGACGCTGACCTTTCTACAGCGGATCGCCGGGCAATGGCAAAATACGTCTTTACCCAGAAAAATGTCGGTCAGGCGTCCTTCCTCGTTATCGACCGGGTGCTGGCGTTGTACCTTGCTATGCAATCCAGTAACGAACGTCTCCCGGCAATGCTGCAATGCACACTGCCGTATACAATTTATCAGCCTTTTACCAACGGCTCCGGATCTACGGCTGATGAAATGTTCTTTGGCCGCGTAAGTGAACTCGCTTCCATCCGGGATATGGCAGGCGCATCCATCGTATACGGCGGTCGTCAGCTTGGTAAAACGGCTTTGCTGGAACGCGCAATGCACCTTGATCATAACCCTGCCCGCAGAGAGTTCGCCATCAAAGCAGACTTCAAAGGGCATCGTGGTGAGCAAGATTTTCTGGATATCCTCGTTTCGGCTTGTAACGACGTCTTCGAGAAAAATGGTTTCAAGCTGAATCGTTGCGCTACCATCCGAGACTTCTGTTCCCAGATTCGCTGTCTGCTCGATAATGATCGGATTGCAATCCTGCGGCTCCTGCTCGACGAAACAGATGATTTCCTCGATTCCATCAGTGCCTCAAGCTATAATGAAATTCTTCCTCTCATTGAGCTTCAACGTGGAAGCAATCGTCGGTTTAAGTTTGTGCTTGCTGGCCTTCATAATGTATGCCGCGCAAAGAATGCGACCCGTAATAACGGTCTCTTCGGTCAGCTCGGCGAACCGCTTTGCGTGAAACCGCTTACTGCGGCAGATGCCCAGAGGCTTCTGGTGAGGCCACTGCGCTACCTTGGTTTCCGCGTTTCTAATGAGTCCCATGTGGATACAATCCTGACAAACACCAACTACTATCCTGGCATCATCCAGTTCTTCGGATACACGCTGGTTCAGACCCTCGTTACGCATTATACCCAGTATTATGACGCCGTGAGAGGGAACCCGCCGTTTGATCTTCATGATGATCAGCTTGCGTCCATCATGAATTCCAGAGACCTAAATCGGAATATCAAGGATCGCCTCCGGTGGACGCTTGAGATGGACGACCGGTATTATATGCTGGCTCGTTGCATTACCGTTCTCTATCATCTGTACAGCAACAACTACTCCGTAATCAGCAGCGGCTTTGATGTTGCTTCGATCTGTGAAGTAAAGGATATGTACGATATCCACTGCCTTGAATCACTTTCGGAGCGGGAGATTGTGGCTCTACTTGATGAAATGGAGGAAATGGGAATCCTTAGCCGTCCCACAGCTGAAGAAAACCGTTATTTGCTCCGCCGGCGCTCTTTCATCGATGTTATCGGGACAAGCCTTGAGATCTTGGACCATGACATTAAAACTTACAATGAGGAGGCTGCGAACAATGCCTGAGTGGTCTGAATTCTGGTGGACATCTATCACCGGGCCACGGAACCTTTGTGACGCTGTCTCCCGCGCCTTGCACAATAAAAGCAGCGTCTGCCTCGTCGTGCCGGATGATCTCCCCTGGCGTGATGAGATGCGCGCCAGCATTGAGACGGGCATGCATCAGATGCCGGACATGGAGTCCTTCTATGTAGAGTTCATTGATGTAGAAGATGAATGTCCGGATATTGCCGATATCGGACGCTACCTTATGGAAAGGTATGCGCTTCCTGAGATCGCCGCCGGTTATCGTGGACGAGAAAAGCTACAGAAGTACATCCTCGACAAGCAGGTGCTTGATAACAGGGTTCTCTGGATTAAGGGAATGAATGCCTCTCAGGAAAAGCGCTGGCTCCAGTTTTGCAGGGACTATGTTCCGGTGAAAGATTCAGACGGCAGGTTTGTTCTGGAGGCTCGGTGGACAGACAAAGAAAACGAGCGCCGCAATCTCGCTGTAATTCGTTATGGCGATACCATCAAGCGTTATGACCTGACCCTGTTTAACAGCATTTATCTCAATCGAGAGAAAGGCACTTATTCGGCAATTTGGCAGCAGTACGCCGCTGTTATGTGCGCATTGCTGTGCAACACGGATGCTGAAACTTCTCAGGCATTCATGGATACATGCGATTTCACAGCCGAAGAGCCGATTATCGGCATGCGGAAAATTGCCGCAGACAGAGCCTATCTGCGCCGTGCTGAAAGCAGCAACCTGCATATCCTCAGCCTGGTTCGCAAAGAAAGCATATCTGCTATTGATGCACAAATCTGGAAGGCGCAGCTGCAAGTGCTCTTCCCGTTGCTTGAAATCGAGAGAGTTTCCTTTATTAAGAGGTATAGAAAACAGGTGCAGGAGGCCTTGGGCGAAAAGTTCCATGATTTTCGGACTGGACGACCACAGTATATTTACCAGTTCGGCGAAACCGTCTCTGATCCGGATAACGCAGAGCTTGGGACGATATACCGCATGACAAAGCTTAGGCGAGATGCTGACGCCTATCAATACTTGCTTTACATCCCAGATGAGCAGTCCCGTTCCCGCATTGAACTTCTTCATGATTTGCGAAACTCGCTGGCTCACGGGAACACCTGCGCGATTGATAAAGTGATCGAATTTATCAACGGGCATCCCTTTGACTGGAACTGAGCTTCTGTTTGAGGATTATGCTTGTGGTTATCCTAATTACGCTGGCAACTCCCGAACAGGTTCAGCCAGTATATGATGTTGTCCTCCAGATTGGGCAGTGACAAATGGATGACCGAATTGGAAAATGATTGTCTGACCTTGGCGATGTCCAGCGGGCATTGAAAAAAGCCAATACGGATGGTCAAAAGATTGAGGAGATAAACCATGCCTGCATATACCTCTGTTCTTCAGAAACCTCTGGGAACAATTTTCTGGGAAGATGATAACTTCATGGAAGAGCTGCTCCAAGTGGTGCGGCTCTTTCGGCCTTTCTCTGCCGCTATAACTGAGTTCATTTCGGAACACGGCTATCAGGGGGATACTTCTGACATTGATGCCAAGGTTGCCTTCATCCGCGCCGCGTTTGCGAAGGCCGACATGGATGCGCCGAGGGAAGTACGGGAATGGTTTACTCTGCAGCAGCCCATCAAGCGGGACACAGTTTTTCAAATCTGCTTTGCCTTCGGCTTGGACGGTGGTGAAACGGATGAGTTCTTCCGCCGCATTTTTACCCGCGAGCGCAGTTTCAATTGCCATCAGATGCCGGAAGCCATATATTACTTTTGCCTGAACAATGGCCTGACCTGGACTGACGCGATGGATATTCAGAGCAGCGTTCCTCTATCTGGGAAAGAAAAAACTAACGGAGATATCGTTTATACCGGCTCCATCATCGCAGAACTGAACAATTTGCAAGACAAAGACGATCTCATCCATTGGCTTAACGACAACATCGACAAATTCGCAGGCAGCAACGTGACAGCCTATGAGACTATTCGCCGCCTGTGGGAAGAGGTTTCCGGCCCAGACGGTTTGTTGATACAAGAACGAAAATCGCTGCCGTCCATCCATGATGATGCCGCTACCGGTGAAAAGAGTAAACTTCGCTCGAATGCCTCCGGCGTCAGATCGTATGACGCCTACTTGGCCATTCTCCAGTTGGACAAGAAGGAAGTCAAACGGCTTGCCACAGACCGTTCAATCAAACCGATTCTGGAAAGGCTTCATGACAATGCACAGGACTCCTTCCCTGACAGGCAGGGCATTGAACTTATCCTTCGCGGCGAGATTGTTTCTTATGAGCGAGTGCGGAAATGGTTGGTACTGCTGACCTTTTACACCTACTGGGTCAGAAAAGCCCTCAGCAAAGGCAATTATGAAGCCGGCTCCGGCGATGCTGACCGCTGCATTACCAGCATGAATCAGCACCTGATCAATTCTGGTTACCCGGAACTCTACGTTGGCAATCCCTATGATTGGATTTTCTTTTATGCCGCAAAGTGCGAAGAACCTTTGTACGTTTTTCGTTACATCTGGAATGAACTGCTTACCGGCGTGCTGGAAAAGCACCAGTAAATCCAACCTTGTAAGCGTCTGAGATATGATGAATGTGAGCAACTGAAAAAGAGGAAGAATCGTGAACGGCAGAATTGTGCTGACCCCAGGCACTGTGCTGAAACTCAGTACGAAAACAGGCTATACCGAATACACCATTAGTCGTGAACTTGCACGGGGCTGCTCATGCATTGTGTATGACGCTTCCTATACCGACAATCTGGGAAATTATAAACTGGTGCGTATCAAGGAATGCTATCCGTATGCGCTGAAAATGACCCGGGATGAGGATGGCACATTGCATCCCTCTGCCGATGATGGCAAGGCTTTTGATGCCGCGAAAAAACGTCTGATTGCCGCTTATCAGAAGAATAACGCGCTTTTCTCTCTGGAGGGACTGGCAAATGTCATTGCAAACACGTCCGACATTTATGAGGCAAACGGTACGGTCTATATCGTTTCAGTCTACATGAATGGGCGTACATTCACGGAGCATCAGGGCGATACGCTGCACGACTGCGTATCCCTGCTTATCGGAGCAGCAAAAGCGCTGCGGCACATTCATAACGCCGGGTACCTGTACCTGGATCTGAAGCCGGATAACATCCTGACGCTGGAGGGTTCTCTGGATCTGGTGCAGCTTTTTGATTTCGATTCCATAATCTCCACAGAGGAATTTGAGAAAGCCATCCAGAATAATAACCCCAGCGAGCTGCGCATCTCCTATACCAAAGGCTATGCCTCACTGGAGCAGCAGACCGGAAAACTTCGGCAGCTTGGAAAACACTCTGATATTTACAGCTTGGGTGCCGTGTTGTTCTATGCCTTGTGGCACAAGACGCCCTCTGCCTTCGATTGCGATTCTGCGGCTGTTTACGATTATGCGCAGATGACTTATGCCGCAAAGAAGTTCCAGGATCGTGTGTTTTCCGCACTCACAACGTTCTTCCATAAAACGCTGGCCAGCTATTATGCCGACCGGTATCAGAACGCGGATCAGGCAATCAAGCAGCTGCAGATCATTTTGCAGTTGTCAGACGAAACAAAGCCATGGCTTTTGTCATCTTCTATATCATCCCCTGTGTTTTTTACCGGACGAGAAGAAGCGTTGGCATCTCTGAATCAGCTTTTGCACACGCCAGAACATCACATTTTCAATCTGTATGGCATGGGTGGCATTGGAAAAAGCACGCTCACGAGAGCCTATCTCGCGGAGCATCGTGTAGAATATGGCGCTGTTCTCTGGCTTTATGCGAGTGGAAACACAACGCAGGCGATTTGCGATGATAATCTCGTCCATGTAAATACAATCCAGAAGATGAGCGATGAATCGCTGGAAGACTACCTGCCAAGAAAGCTGCGTGCGCTAACCGAAATAGCCTCAAGTCAGCATGTGCTTGTGATTATAGATAATGTCTGCAAAGAGCATCTGAAAGATCTGCAGATGCTGCAAGGCGTCGGATGGGATGTTCTGCTTATTTCCCGTCCCATATTAGCCGATGGGCTTTTCCCGGCTCTGCGCGTTGAAGAATTGCCGCCAGAGCCGCTGGCGCTGCTTTTCCAGCGATATGCGCATGTGAAAATAACCGAAAAAACTGATGTGAAGGATTTTATCACCATTGCAAATACGGTTTATGGACATACGCTGACCATGGAACTGCTGGCGCGGCAGATTGCCCGAAGTTATCTCACTCTGCATGAAGCCGCTCAGATGGTGGAAGAAGCAGGCTTCCAAAGACTCCCCGGAGAGCGGATTGATTATATTCATGATCAGGATACATTTCTGGCTCCTTTGCACATTATCCTTGATCGTCTGGTTGAGATCGACCAGTTCTCTGATGCCGAAAAGCATCTGCTGAAAATCCTGTCCATTTTCGATCAGCCTGGTATCAAAGCCTCTTTGCTGCGCGAACTTACAGCCTTGCCAAACCTTGAAATGATCACCCGGCTGGAAGATTGCGGCTGGCTGAAAGTCGCCTCTCAGCGGATTGTATTCCACCCCATGATGCGGAAATATATCAGCGCATGGCCATGGGATGACGCGACCCGTCGGGCGCTTGACGAGGCAATGAAACGGCTACATCACAAGATCAATCCACTGGAGAATCAACCGGACTTGGATAAGCAGTTTCCAGCTGATTATGGTCAGCTTTACGAGCTTCTCAGCGTTGCGGAGCAGCTTCTGGCTTTCGCAAAACCAGTCACGCCCGCAAGCCAGCTGCTGACATTTAGAATGCTGATGGATGCTCCGGTAGATGCAGATGATACGGTGGCGGGGAAAATGCTCCGGCTTCTTGAAAACCCTGCCGGCCTTAATTCCCGATGCGTGCTGCGTCTATATGAGACATGCGCTTTCACACTGGGCCGACTGGAATGCTATGACGATGCGCACGCTGTTCTCAAAGAGATGAAAGCGTACCTCAAAAAAAATCCCAGCCATTACTACATGTCATTTTATCACAGAGCGAGCGCGGTTATCCTCAACAATCAGTACGGACGCGATAAGAACAGCAAATGCTTGAAACATGAAGACGCGGCGATCAAACAAGCCCGTGCTTCCAGGCATCCGGACGCTAAAAAGCAGCTTGCAGCTGTTTTGCTGAATAAAACGCAGACCTTGCTTGAAACGGGAAGCAAAATGAAACTCTGCTGCCAGATGCTTGAGGAATCTGCTCAGTTGCTTCATCCATACCCATACGGCTATGAGCATTATCATTTTGACTGTGTTGCCGCCATGTTTTTTGCAAAGGTTGGAGACGAGGAGACCGCTTTGGCGCACCTTCGGCGGGCGACTGATAATGCGTCCGCCACAAAGGATTCTATGCTATCTCTGATAGACCATATGCTGGATGAGGCAGCGATAACCTATATTGAACTTGGACGATTCCAAGATGCCATCGACACGGTGTCCCAGGCAATCGCTATGTGCGACGAACTTGAAAATGTCAAAAGATACAGAGAAACCCGATTTGACGCCACCCTGTTCCTTGGTAGAATCTATGCAATGAACGGGGAATACATCAAGGCTGAAGAAACTTTTGGAGAAGCAGAGAAAAGAGTATCCGATTCGCCGTATGAGTGGAAATTGCCGCTCTGCCCGAAGAGCATCCGGGAGAAGGCTGAAGCAGAAAGATACCAGCAGCATTGACTGGTGTTGAGAAGCATGAGCTTATGACGCAGGAGAAAGGGGGCGTGTTACAAGATGCAGGAAGTTTCTCGTATTATTCTTCGACGTCATTGATGTCCGCCTTCTGTGGGGGGCCACATGAGAAGAGCAATATAGACCAACGCCTGAACAAGCAAAACAACCAACTGGAAGGCTTCCTTAACGGGGCCTTCCTTTTGCATCTATACACATCTGCACCAATAAATCCATTTTTTCTGGCATGGATGATATGCTATGTTCGAGCGATGGAAATCATCACTCAGAACACTAAGCAGGAGGGATCAGAAATGAGTGGAGCGCAGATGGCCCATTTTTTGAAGCAGGTGGGCAACGGCAGCGAACTGGAAGGAATCGTCACTGTGTACCGTACAGGATGGCTTGTTGGCGCAGGTCAGCTGCTGACCGTTGTAATCGCGGCCCATGGTGTTTTTCGGCTTGGAAAATGGGGCTACGAAAAGCTGGTAGATTACTTGCAGGAGCGTGGTTACATCGTTGCTGCTGGCGAGGTGGTGTAACCGGCACATGGAAAAACTCAAGCAGACGCCTAGTATGACATGCAAGGTCATCACGCAGGATGTACAGCAGGAAATTCTTGTGTACACATATCTTTCCCCCTATTGCATGAGAAAGTCCACAGTCAACTCCAGTGTTTATCTGCCGGATTATGAACGGCGCGACACAGGAGGCTTCTTCAATGCACTGGTATGCAGTGAATGCGGCAAAACCGCCGCCGTCCGTTTCTGGCGTACTATGAAAATCAACTAAAACAAGGAGGACATATCCGATGAAAAAAATGATGGCTTTGGTTCTCTCCATTCTGGTTCTATTAGCCGGCTTCACAACCGCCATGGCTGTGGGCACGATTGATTTTTCAGGTTATTCTCTCGAAGAACTGCTTGAGATTAGCTCCGATTTAGCAGACGAAATCGCAAGTCGCCCCGGCGGAGAAAAGATTGTGCTTGGTGCCGGTCAGTATAAGATTGGCGAAAGTCTGCCTGCAGGTGTCTACAGCTTCAAGTTCGTCCAGAATGGAGACAGCGATGTTTCGAGAACCGATTACTACGTCTACGAAAGTGAATCCATGTACAAATACGATATTGATCGGCTATGGCTTGGTGACATGCCCAGAGTGGAGGGGGACTTCATGGGTGATGGTGAAACGCGGATCAGCCTTTATCCCGGTGAATACCTGAGCCTCCGATATAACGGCGCAGAAGTTGCTCGGGTTGGAAATGTGTCTGAACGCGGCAACGGTTATACGGCTCCAGCTGGAACCACTATTCCGAAGGGAAACTATACCATTGGTGAAGAAATACCTGCCGGAACATACAAGATTTATTTCAGCGGAACCACCACCTCGCGTGTGCGCGTCTTCCAAGATTCCCAGGAGGCAAGCAATACGTTCAATAAGGGCAAGGAGACCATTCTTGATTGGGATAATACAGAAGGAATCGTCACACTTAGTGAGGGCAACATCTTGCGAATCGAATACACTCCTATCATCATGACCAAGGGCGGCGGGTTCAGTTTCGACTAAATGGTATTCTTGTATTGCTCACCGTTGTGCTGAAACAGTCACTGGTGCTTTTCCCGATATTCGCTGGGTGTGCTGCCGACGTAGGTTTTGAACACCCTCGAAAAATGACTGGCGGAGGAAAAGCCGAGATAAGAACCGATAGCGGTCAGGGATTTATCCGAATAGCGGAGGAGGCGTTTGGCTTCCTCCGCTTTCTTTCAGGATGAAGTCCGTCAGGCTTTCGCCCGTCTCTTCCTTGAATTTTCGGGAGAGATATGGGCGGCTGAGGAACAACTCTTCTGCGATTTTCTCTGCTGTGATCAGTTCTGACATATGGTGCTGGATGTAGTTCGCCACATCCACGGTGAGCTTCGTGGGATGCTTGCCCAGATGCAGCCGCTCCACCCGCGCCGTGTAGTCCAGAATCATCCGATATTGCAGGTTCATGATCTCCTCCGGTGAAGACAGCAGCTCGCACTGCTGAATATAGGAATCACTGTGGGAAAAGGCATCGTCCACATCCATGCCGCCCCGAATGGCGGCGCGGGAAACCAGCGTGGCGGTAACAATGAACGTATTCTGCCGCTGGCGGGCTTCATCCTCTACGCTATCGGCGGCACAATCTGCTGGGCGTTCCCTACAAATATGACCATCATGCTGATTGGTCAGTTCATCAAAAACATCGGTGGACTGCCCTGCGCCTATGCGTTCATGGCGCTGTTCGCCGACGTGCTGGATCATCTGGAATGGAAAACCGGTTTCCGCCCGGACGGCCTTGCCATGAGCGTGTATAACATCATCGCCGTCGCCATGGTTGGCATCTGCACCGGCGTGTTTAACGGTCTGCTGGGGTCTGCGGGTTATATCGCCCCAGAGATCGTGAACGGCGTCACCATGGCAGCTGCCCAGTCCGACACGGTCAAGGGTGTCATCACCTTCGGTTTTGTGGGGCTGGAGGTATTCACCGGCATGCTCCTTGCGTTGCTTCTGGTGTTCCTCAATGTGGAAAATGGCATTGAGAAAAAGCAGACGGAAATCAAGGCAAGGGAGGAAAAGTGAGACATCCCGCCATTGTGTTCTTCCAGACAGGGTCGAATGACTATGTCTCCCTGAAGGGAACAGCCGCGGAAAAGGTCGCCGCCTGCATGGACTATAAAAAGCAAATGTTTGCCGAGATTCATAAACAACTCCCGGTCGCAAAGCTGGTAGTCATGAGCGTTCTTCTTCTGCCCGGCCGCAGCGAATACCGGGAACTCACCGAGGAAATCAACAGGGTGCTGGCGGCGCTCTGCGAAAAAACGGACTACCTCTGGTTCGTGGACGCATCGGCTATGACGTGGGGCGGACAGGGCTATGCTATTTATCAAAGGCGGCATTCACCTGAACCACGAAGGGCAGCTTTTGTGGATGCGGAATTATATCCGGCCCGTGATTGAAACGCTGATTTCCGAATTTGATTTGACGCAGGTGCAAAAGGAGGGCTGAGAATGCAGGCGATTCGACTGAAAACGGAGCATTTATTTGACCCCGTTGGCGTAGACT
>ULTW01022388.1_pt1 | contig 12040 bp, 2 predicted proteins | sample 1957961 | NCBI WGS metagenome assembly ULTW01 (sample SAMEA4835744, study PRJEB28245) | human gut metagenome | biome: gut microbiome; material: fecal sample | place: Denmark | collected 2008 | reverse complement strand
TCCATTTATTGTTACATTACTTAGTATTGCATCTGAGTTTATTGAGTTTGTTGTTCCTTCTTTTTGATATGTTGTTACCGTATATTTACTTGTATCAAATTCAAATATTACTATATATGATCCTTTTTCTAGTCCTTCAAATCTATATGTTCCATTTTCATCTGTTGTTGCTGTTTTTGCATTTCCTTCACTGTCTTTTACTATCTCTCCTTTTGCTGAATCATATAAGTCTACTTTTATATCTTTTAATAATATTTCTCCTTCATCTCTTTGTCCGTTTTTATTATTGTCTAACCATGCTACTCCTGATATTGTATGTTTTGTTTCTTCACTTGGGTTGTTTGGGTTATCTGGTGTATCTGGTTTCTCTGGATCATCTGGATTATCTGGTGTATCTGGATTATTTGGAATATCTTGGTTACTTCCATCTATCTTTCCACTTATTTGTACTGTTTTTTCAGCTTTATTATAATAAGGATCCGCTATAGAGAAGGTATTATTCATTTTTTCTAGTGTATAACCAACCACTGTATTTATAACAATTTGCATTTCATCATTTTCTGCTATATTTAGTTCAAATGTCAAGTTATTTTCATCATTTATTGGTATAGCTTCTTTTTTTCCATTATTATATAGTATATATCCATTTTCTATATAACTTCCCTCTTCTAACTCTGCTTTAAATGTTGATTTATCAAGCTTATATATTCCATAATTTTTTATTTTTACTATATATTGGATCTTCTCTCCCTTTTCTGCATAGTCTTTTGATAAATTATTTGTTACATCCAATTGAAGATTTGTTTTTCCTTGATAAATTTTTTGTTCAAATAAATTAGAAATATATTTTTCTCCTTTATAATCACAATAACTATTTACTACTATATCTTCTGATTTCTTTGTATAATCAATATTAACATCAAAGAATCCTATCAGTTTCACAGTTCCATCTTTAGGTACTTTTGAAACATTAACTGTTATACAGTTATCTTTTTCATTATAAGTAACCTGTTCTATGTTTTCTTCTGATTCATATGTATTCATTTTCATATTATCTGACAATTTCACTGTATATGTGACATTTCTTAAATCTTTATTATCATAATTTTTAATTGTAAAAGCTAGTGTTGTAAAGTTTTCCGGTATTTTCTCTTCATTATATGTATACTCTATCATCAATTTCATCTTTGCACTTTTTACATTATTATTAACATTTATCTCTTTAAGCACATTTCCATTTAAATCTAATAATTTAATATTATTCTCTACATCTTTTGCATTACTTTTTACCGAATATTGATATTCATATGTCATTTCTTTTCCTGCAGTTATCTTAATTTCATTTTCTCTATAATTATCCCCTTCTGCTGCTTCATGATATCTTGTTTCAATATCTCTATTTGCATTATATATTGCCCCTGTTTCATATATTTCATAATACACAGCATTATTTATTTTGGTTGTTAATTTATATGTTTTATCTTCTGATGTATTATTCTTTAATGTGACTTTTGTTTTTAGTATTTGTCCTTCATTTACTGTGTCTCCATTATTTATACTTGTATCTCCTGCTAATGTTTCTGTTGTTATTGTAACTGGTTCTGATGTATTTAGTTCTTTTGTTTCTGTACTAGCTATTACTGTTGAGTTTTGTTCAAATGATACATTGTCATATTTATATTTAACATTCATATTTAATAAATCTAATTCATTATAAGTTAGATTGTCTTGTGCATTTGCTATAGTATTTATTGAGATATAATTTTTGCTTGATAATGTATTGTCTTTTACTACAATTTTATATGCTTTTGTATTATTTGAAACTTTTTCTGACCAATTATTTGAATCAATAGAATCCGCATAATAAATTTTTGCTTCCGCATTTTCTATTTTTACTTTCTTTAATATTGTATCTATATTTGACTTTTTATTATTAGTATCAAACTTCATATTTCCTGTAATTTCTAAGTCTGTTATATCTTTATCATAGTTATTTACTAATTTTATTTCTTGGCTTACAGTTTGTCCTTTTTTATTCATAGCTAGTTCTATACTATCTGATGTATTTCCTATTACTCTTACTGATTTTCCATTATTTGTTGATGTATCATTTAATACTAATAGTCCTGCATTTGAAATAATATTAACATCTTTTGTTACACTAGCACTATTATATGAAAGATTTAATGTTTCATTATGTGTTGCCACTGTATCATTTATATCTAATTCCAAGTCTGTTACTATATTTATTCCGCCATTAATGTTTTCTATATTATAAGACTTTTCTTCTCCTACTAATGAGATTATTAATTTTCCATTTTCTATTTTGGCTGATTTTATTTCAATTCCATTTCCATATAATATTCCAGTTGAGATTATTTTTGCAGATGTTAAATTTTGTGGTAATGTAAGTTCCATATTTCTAGCTTTAGCCAACTTACAACTGCTATTTGTGTCATCTATCTTCATTGTTAATCTTACTTTATTGGTTGATAATGTTGATAAACTACTACTTGAAAGTTCTACTGATATTTTTTCTTCTGGTTCTTTTAGTTCTATGTTTTTATTGCTTTTATAACTATTTATTATTACTTGTTTTGTATTTTGTTCTTCTGTTACATTTTTTATTGATTGTACTTCTGAATTTTCTTGTATTGATTTTACATTTTCTAAATTTTCTTGTGAAAATGCTTTTATAGCTTTTCTATTTGATATTTGTAATGTTCCTTCTGTTATTGGTTTACTTGTTTTTATTATTATACTATCAATTTGTTTTGAATACTCTACTGTGATATTATTATCCTCAATTTCTTTTATATCTCCTGTATTATATTCTACTTGTAATTTTCTATTTTTCTTTTTGTCTGGCTCACTATATTTTATTGTAGCAATTCTTTCTGTTCCATCACTTAATTCTATAGCTCCATCTGTTCCTAATATATTATCAAATTCTTTTTTACTCATAGTTGTTGATTTATAATATATATTTCCATTTGTAGATATTGTTTTATCTTCTTTTTTTGTTGATACAACAAAATCATCTTGTTTTATTGTTGCAATTACATTATCTATTAAATCTGAATTTAAAACTTCTAAATTTGATGTTGTTGTATATTCCGTTTCATATGATGTTTTATTATTATTATTTGAATACATATATCCTTTGTAGATATCTGTATTGTATATAGAATCTATACTTGTTATATCTCCTATATTTTCTTTAACAGTTACATCCTTATTTATATTTTTTTCTGATTTAATTGTTTCATTATCTGCTTTTATATTTTCTACTATATTAGCTTTTAATGATATAGCTACTTCATCTTCATTTCCTTTATAGCTATTTTCTCCATATATATATATAACTTCAAATTCATCTTTAGCATTTTCTACATATGTAGAATAATTTGATTCATTTTTCAAAGAAATAGTTAATAAACCAGAATTTTTATCATAATTCCAGTTGTCATTACTAAATTCTACTTCTGCTCCATCTTTTCCATTTATTGCTTTAGTAGAATTTGCTATTACCTTTACTCTTTCTGGCATCTCTCCATTAATTTTTGAAGCTTGAACAGTAATTGTCTTATTTTGTACTGGCTTATATTTTTCTTTATCTTGACTGTCTCCTTCTGAGATTTTTGCTTTTACAATTACACCTTTTGCTCCATTTGTATCATATTGAACATATTTGCTTAACTCAATATCCGCTTGTATTTCTGGTATTTTTAATTCTTCTGCTATTACCGCATTAATTCCAGTTCCTAACAAACTAAAATTGCCAGCCATCATAGCAATCACTGCAAATATCGCTGTTATTTTTACAAAAACATTTTTTAGATTCATTTGAAATTCTCCTTTTAATTATAAATATACTTTATGTACACTATTAAAATTATTATACTACATTTTTTCATTAAAATCCACCTTTTTTCTTAAAAAATAGCGGTTTCTTCAGTCAAATATCGACTTTTTTGCAAAGTTTTTCCGAATTTTCTTTACGGATTGTGGTCTTTTATTGTTCTAAATGTGTTTTTATTATTTTTTTATAACATTTTTATTACAAATTTAAGCTTTTTTTGTATCTTATTTACGGCTAGTACGTTTTTGTTTTAACCAAAAAATACCGACAAATGTCTGCACTTTTTGCTTCTTTATTTTCTATTATTCTTTAGAACTTTTTTCTTTATTGCGATTATTCCTCCTGTTAGTACTGTCAATGATACTAATGCTACAATATAATAATTAATATTATTATTTTTACCTGTTGGTGGATGTATTGCTATAGTTTCAGCTGTTGCTGCATCGTGTTGTCTTCCTGCTAACACAATATATCTATCTGCTGTTCTTACTCTATCTCTAAATATGAAATCACCAGTTGTTTCCCCTGTTGCGTTTTTATAATCTATTCCTGTTATTTCTAAGCTATTTCCATATTCATATGTGTCTATTGAACTTGTAATAATATCACTTATACTACTATCTGTTGATGACAAAATCTTTTCTAATGTTATTTCTGTGCTTCCTGTTCCGCATGTTTCAAGAAGTACATTATTATCTATTGCTTCTACAATAGTTGTATATTTCGTACCGTTAGCTGTTGTATCTATGGTTCCTTTTCTTGTATCATTAACAGAATTTGAAAATTTTGACTCATATTCTGCTTGTCTTTTGTATGCGTCCATAATATTTTCATAAGTACTTACTGTCCATTTTTCTTCATTGTTTTCTAGATCTTCGTTATATGACAAGTTATTATCAACATAATCTGCTATTCCTTTAATGCTAGGGACTGTTACTGCATCATTATTAAAATTCTTTTCTGCATATATGCTTGATGTTATATCATATGTTACTTCCAATTTAGCTCCTTGCAGTTTTTCATCTTCTATACTTACATCTAATACATCGATACCTGGTGCTGCCAATACATTACCTGCCTTTATGTTCCATGTTCTTGTTATTGTGATTTCCCTTGCTAGTGAGTACATTGTCATATCATATTGTAATTTTTTAACTTGAGTTGCAGTTGCTGATGCTGTAATTATTTTGTTTGAATCTTCTTGCTTATCGCTTTTATTACTATAACCAATTAGATTTTTTATTATCTCTTTCTCCATTCCCAAATCTTTTGATAATACATTTATAACGATGTCTATTTTATTTGCTGCTACTTTACTTGGATTTACAGTTACTTGTGATTCGTTTTTAGCTTCTACTTCTGCAATTGTATTATTTCCTGTTGAATCTGTTATTTTAAATTTCTTTACATGTTTTTGTAAATCCAGCGTAGTTACAGGAACTTCCGCTATACCAAAATTCATATTACTTATATGGTACTCTTTATATATTTCGTTTGAATTAGGGAATATTGCCCATTCTCCAACTCCATTTTCTTTTTGAACTATTTTTCCGTCTTCTATTAGTTGAGCTGCACTTTCTATTTTAGAAATATCTACTGTTTCTTCTACCGTTAATTCCATATCTTTAGTGTTTGAGCTTATATATGTTTCTTTTGCTATATCGCTTGCTGTTATTGAATTTTCTGTACATTCCTCTTCAGATTTTCCATCTCTTGCATTATTTAATACAGACATTTCGTCATCTGAAAATGCTGATACTATATTTGAAATTTCCATTCTCCTATTACTGTCTTCTACTGCGGTTGATATTCCTTCATTTTTGTTAAATGCATACCAGAATTCAACCGTGCTATTTATTTGGTTTAGTGTGATTTCTCCTGTTGTTGTTTTATATTCTCTTCTAGATTCATCACTTCCTATTTTTCCTGTATTATTCGTTGATTGAAAATCTTCTCCATTATATGATTTTGTATTAACATTTAATTTATTTGAATATACGAATGTTCCGCTTATATTGTTTTTCGCTTTCGTCTTTGCTTTCGTTTTTTCTTGTGGTTCCAAATGTGTATCTTATTTTATAGTTTCCTGGTAAGAAATTTTTAAATTCAAAATGTCCGTTTTCATCTGATTCCACCTCATACCTTGTTGTATAATCATCTTTACCATCACCTGTTTTTTCTCGCAGTTCTACTATTACTCCTTCTATTCCTGGTTCATCGCCTGTTTGTATTCCATCACCAGTCTTCGTTCTTATTTCACTTCCATCGTTATTATCTATAATGGCTGTGTAGTCTTCAAATACTGTACCAGATATTTTTCTTTCTTTTCCACTATCTGTAGTGTTTTGACTCACAAAGTACAATGTTGGTGTTGTACAAGTATCATCTTCATATTTTAATTTTTCTAGTTCTTTACCATTTGTATAATATGTTAGAGTACTTGGTGTTCCATTTTCTGTTGGTGTTGTTTGATTTATTGTTGTAGTTAACCTTACTTGTTCTTTTGCTATACTTCCTGGTGCTGAATCCTTATCTAATAATCCTCTTGTATATTCTGTTTGTCCAGTTCCAGCTTTTGTCTTGTACTCAAATATTTCTGACATATTATATGTTGGATATATTAACTTTCCTACTTTTTCATTACTTTCATTTGCTTGCATATAGTCTTTCAATTTTGTTATTGTATTGCTTGTCATTGTTAATGTGTAATATAAATTATAACTCTCACTTTGTTTCAAGTTACTATTTCCTACTGCATTTTCCATATCAAACTTTAATATTCTAATATTTTCATAGTTTGTATATGTTAAGTTTGATATTTTTTTGCCATTCATCTCTATATATGCATTAAGATTATCTTTTTTTACAACATACGCTTTGTCATAGTAATTAATTATTGAAGTAGCAATACCATCCGTTTGTGAAGCATTTGTTACAGTTACTTTATATGTCACTTGTATATCTTGAATTCCTTGTTCTTTACTGTAGCTTATTTCATTCGTTCCTGTATATGCTGATGATGTATTCAAGTCTGTATCTCTTAATGCTTGCTCTTGTTTAACCTCATTTCCATTTGAATCATATAAGTATTGACTTGATGTTTCATTTTCCACATTAGCCATATCTTCACCTTGTCCAACATCTGTATTTCTTATATTTATTTTATTTGTATAATTGTATACTCCCACTTTGTTGTTTACTGTTACTTGTACTTTAGATACATTTGATGTTAATTCTAAGTCAAATACATCTTTTCCTCTTAATCCTAAATTAACATATTTTAATTGTTCTTCTAAGTTTTCGTCATTTTTAAATGTGATTAGTTCTGTAGAAGATTGCATTGACATTGTTTCTTCATTATATATATGGTTTGATTGTGGAATATATCCATCTTCATTTTTTGTTGTATATTTTATATTGCTAGCATTATTTATTTTTGAAAATTTATTGTTGAAATTCGTTCTCGATTCTCTTGCTGGCACCTTATCTTCACAAGCATTTGAATTAATTCTATAATTTCCTTTTCCAACTCCTTGATAATCATCTGATATTTTTCTATATGTATTTCCATCTGGTGTAGATGTGTATGTTATACCATCGTATGTAAAGACTATGTAATAGCTATAATATCCTCCTTTAACTGTTCCATTTAAATTTCCATTATAACTACTTCCGTTCCATCCACCATCGTTGTTTAAACTGGCTTTTGGACCTTTTATAAAGTTAGTTAACACATTACCTGAATCAACACTTCCAAAACTATATTTTCCTTCAGAATCAGTGAATTTTGTTGCAACTATTCCTTTTCCATCTCTATATAATTGTACTTTAATTCCTGATAATGCACTTTCTGCTTCTTTGTCATATATTCCATTATAATTTTCTTGTTTTTTGTCTATTGTTTTATCATTCCATACATTACCACTAATTGTTATATCCGGCAATTGAAGATAGTCCTTATCTTGATTGTTATTTTGAGTTGAGTCTGTAACCGATACTCTATTTATATTCTCTAAGCTTTTTATCTCAGCTTTATTTGTTATAACATCTATAAACATTTTAGATTTTGTAACTTTTACTGTAATATCACATGTTGTTGTAGCTCCCGGTGCCAATAATATTCCTGCCGTCCTTGTTATCTTAGCCTGTATTCCGTTAATAATTTCTTCATTTATTCCTGATTCAAATTTCAAGTTTGTTGATAGTGTATCAAGAATTTCAGTAATATAAACACTTGTATCTGAACTATCATTTCTTAAAACAATAGTATACGTAACGGTGTTATTAGGTTCTACTGTTATCACATTGTTTCTCTTCCAAGAATTATTCGTGGTTGGTTTATTATCATACTTATGTTCTGCACTCTTCCACCTTAAACTCATATTTGTATTTTGCATATATCCTATTATTTGTCTTTGCTCTTCTGTTTTCTTGCCACTTACCACGATAACTTCACTTAATAATTTTAAATCATTACCGTCTACTTCTCCATCTTCATTCATATCTATGTCTGTATTTTTCAAGTAACTTTGTATTATGTCATAATCATTTTTGTTAAATATTCCATCTCCATTTATATCACAATTGATTATATTTTCTATGTATTGTACATTATCAATTTTAGAACAATTCTCTGAATATGGAGAGTATTGATTTAATATATCTATATCTTCTTGTCCGATGTTTTCATCTCCATTAACATTTAGTTCTTCATTAGTAAAGATAAAATATTCTTTTCCCATTAATATATTTTCATCATTTTTTATTAACTTTTCTTTTATCTTACTATAATCTTCTAATTTTATTTCGCCTCCATGTTTGCTGTCAATATATTTTTCCTCAAATTCATAATAATGTTGTCTTACTGCTCTAATTAAATAATTTGAATTTTTAAAATGTTTATATATTATTTTATCATTTTCATCTACTTTTTTATCGCCATTTAAATCTAGCTCACATAATCTTTCATAGTCTTCATAATTTATTATTCCATCTTCATTAATGTCTTGTTCTGCTAAGTAATTATCAGTATCACCCTTAGGTATATTTGTTTTTTTGTCAATATTATTAAAATCTATGTTAGATTCACAAATTGCATCATAACTTTTTCCATAAAAGCTATCTTTTGATTGAAGATTGTTTAATCTTCCAAAATTTATATCCCCATATTCTTCTATATAATCTGATATTCTTCTAATATCACCTTCATAATCATCACAGCGGCTATCAAGTGCCTCAATATATTCTCCTTTATGAGTTTCATAAGATTGAATATCATTTTCATCTATTTTACCATCTGTATTAATATCATATAATTTATATTGATTCTCACTGCTGTTATAAATTATGTCAGAAGTATTATATATAATACTATTTATATTTTGATAGCTAATTCGATATGTGCCATATTCTTTATTTCCTTCTTCTTTTAATACTGCTATATAATCCACAAATACATTTTCTTTTTGTAATGTTAATATATCTCCAGATATAGTTTGTCTTACTCCAATAAGTTCTTTTTCCTTTAGATCGTCTGGTGTTAAAGATGCAAATTCTTCAGCTGAATAAGAAATTGTACCTCCATTTTTATTTTTTAAGTCATATGTAACATGTAATATCTCTTCTTCTATTGCTTCATTTTTGTCTATATCGTATTTTTCAATTGCTTCCTTTATTGTTCTTTCATAATAATCACTTTCTTTTTTGTATGTTGCATCTGCTTTCGCATAATCTATGTCTTTCGAGTCAATAAGTCCATCTTGATTTAAATCATATTTTTGAATTATATCTTTTATTGCTCCTATTGTCATATTATTTTTATTTTGTATATTTTCTTTAAGATAATCACTATCTAGCTGAGTTTGAGCATCACAATATTTATGTATATATGTTTTTTCATTTTTCCAATATTCATTATTAAAAAATTCTTTATATATTTTTTTATTAGAATCTCGAACTAGTAATGCATTAATATATAATTTTTTCTTATTTGTATAATCATTTCGAGGTTTGTAAAACTTATTAATTTCTTTTAATATTCCTACTTTTATATTAGCTAACTTTTCCTTATCTATTTTTTTTGAATATACTCCAAAAATTGACCTATCGCATTCTTTAGTACTTTGTATTGCACTAACTACTCCATCCTCATTTATATCAGCAATCATCAATTGATACTGTTTACAATCTTCCCTATCAAATTTTCCATCTCCATTAATATCCAATCTTAGATATTGTTGTATTTTTTCAATAGTTTGTGACCTACCAGTTAAAGTCTTATATATTTCAACATCTTTTGCATCTATACTGCCATCTTCATTTATATCTGCTTTTTTCCAATCATTAATATTAACTGCTGTATTATTTATTTCTCCATTTCGGTTTATTTTAGTCGCTATTCCCGTATCAATGTATTTTTTAAGTAATTCTAAATCTTCTGAATTTACTCTTGAATCTTTATTTATATCTCCCTTTTCAATAAGATGTCTTAACCCTTCTGAATAATTTCCCGTATATTTTATTCTCAAATATTCTAATATATTTGGATATATAATACCTTTAGATAATTCTGTTCCATTAACTTTGCTTATGTATTTTTCCAAACTAACTGCATATTCTTTCATCTTTATACTATCACCATCTTTTGTTCTATATGTTGTTTCGTTTTCAGGTGTAGTTTGATATATTTCTGCATCGTTCCATTTTTGAATTGTTTCATATTTATCAAATCTCAAAGTAACATCGCAATTTTTTCCTTTTCCAGCTCCTAGTCCTCCAACATCAATAATTCCTGATGATTGCATTCCTCCAATTATTGTTGTATTTGACGGTGTAAAATCTTTAATCTTTATATTATCTGCGTCTGTACTACCATTATTGTATACTTTTATTCTATATGTAACTATATCACCTGCTTCTATCATTACTGGACTATCATTTTTATAATTATATCCTGTATCATTATTATTTTTTGATATTTTTCCACTATTTGTATGTGATGAAGTTCCACCCTTGTTTTTTCTTGAATTTGCATCATTAAAAGTTATTTCTCCATTAGCGTGTTGAACTTTTATAATATATTTTTGTAAAGATACATTTACTTTTTGAGGAGGTATTTTTAAGTTTATTGTTTTTGACACTTCTTCATTATCTTCACCATAGGTTACTAATCTTGATTGAGAATAATTTGTAGCAAGTACTATTAATCTTGCTCTATATGATTTCTAACTTTGTTTTAGTGTTATTTCACTTATTTTATCTGTTATTTTGTTTTTACTTTTAACTTGTCCATCTTTATATATTGCACTATATTCTTTTCCTCCTGCTTTTATTTTTACAGTTTTTGTAGCTTTTTCTTTTATTCCACTAATATTGTATCCAGAAATTATTGTTTTGTAATCTCCACTGCCTGGATATTCAATTTTTAGGTTACCACTTGATGTATTATCAGTCATATCTATATTTAAATACTTATCTTTATCGACTTTATAAAGGTTTTCATATGTACTTGTTGCAGAAGCCTTTAAACTTTTTTCTACCCTCAAACCAGCATCAGTATATAAATGATACCATCCATTCCAATATGCAAACGCTTCTGCTTCCCAAGTTTTAGTTTTATATTTATCATATGCCATATATGCCATTCTTGCAGCAGATTCTCCTACGTGATCTCTACCATCCTTACTCTTTAAATCCCCTTGTACTTCTACATAGCCACCATAAATGTCTATTATACCTGCCACTCTTAATCGCATTCCAACTTTGGATTCATTACTATCCATAGCTTTATGATTTAAACATATACAGTCTCTCGAATTATTAACATTATTATTATAATCATTTCCTGTTATTGTATAATACTTATCTTTTACATTATCCCAAGTTATATTATACAATCTTCTTCCTTTACCAAGGAAAGCTGAAGAATATGTTCCTCCAGGATCATTTTTAGATTTTCCAGCTATTGTCACGCTTTTTACTATACTAATTCCCATTATTGTTCCTAATAGGATAATTATTGTTATAATTATTAAACTTATCTTCTTTTTCATTTTTTCCCTCCTTTCCTTTAAATATCTTTACTCATTACTTTTCTCTTTACCAAACAAATTCCAATTACAGTTATTGTTATACATAATATTGTTATTCCTATATACATTATTACTGATCCTGTTTTTA
>ULTW01017928.1_pt1 | contig 12100 bp, 9 predicted proteins | sample 1957961 | NCBI WGS metagenome assembly ULTW01 (sample SAMEA4835744, study PRJEB28245) | human gut metagenome | biome: gut microbiome; material: fecal sample | place: Denmark | collected 2008 | reverse complement strand
ATCTGAAGATGGATGGCTTCGTCATGATTCTCTGCAAATTTAAGACTGTCCTTTACTACCAGTGCCAGATAACCGCCGCCACCGGCTCCCGGCATCTTCCATGCCAGAACCTCCTCCATGTTGCTATAGCGGTCAATCATCGGCTGTACACTCGCCTCCGGTTCTATCACACCATTGATAGACGGATTCACCATACCCGGGAACATTGCAATCTGAGCCTCGAAAGATGCCCTGTATGCGGCAGCAAAGGCATCAAGGTCGTGCGCCAGAATCGCCTTCCAGCAGGCATCAGCTGCATCAGCCAGCGCCTTCACCTTCTCAGGCGTGATATCCTTACCTTCCACCACACTGCATCCCGGTCTTCTCGGTTCCATCGGAATCATCACCAGATGGTCTTCCAGGAAACGGAGGGTCATCTCATCCTGCGTACTCTCAATCTTCTCCGACCAGAAGTTGTTGTCATAATAATGACGCACCAGACCGGGAACACAGATACCGATAGAATCCTGGGCACCCGAGATGATACCATCATGACGCTCCGGATTGTTCTCAAAGCAGAATACCAGTCGGGCAAGCATCTCCGGATCCATCTTCGGCAACTTCACCGGCCATATCTTCTGAATCATCTTACGGGTAGAGGTAGACAGACCGCAGCGGTCGCGCACCTCAAAGGTCGGTTCCAGCGAGATGGTAATCGCCCATCCCGGATGATACATGCTTACATAAGGCTGGTCAATCCAAGTACCAGCCAGATCCAGACGGGTAGGAATCCCTGCCTCCTGTGCCGAATTCTCAGATACGTTCAATAACGCCTTCTTCAAGCCAGAAGAAGACCGCGCCTTCAAACCAGCATGAGGCGTGCGCTGGAGTTCGACATATTCGATGCCTCTTTCCTTACAGATCCTACGTTTCTCATCAGATCCACCTTCAGCGTTCACCACAAATACATCCGGTTTCACCTTATCAAGAGTAGGCAGGAAGTCGATGACTCCGCTTCCCTCATTGATATACGCCTCCTTCACCGCCTTGATATTCTTGACCATGAATAGCCTTTCCTCCTGCGGAAACATAGGCTTGCGATGCTTATACTCCAGATAAGTAGCATCCGATCCGATACCCACATACAGGTCACCATACTGTGATGCCTGCTGGAAAAACTCCACATGACCGGAATGTAGCAGGTCATAGCAACCGCTTACAAAAACTTTCTTTGCCATTTGTTTATTGTCATTTTCACTACAGTCCGGATAAAATCCAGAATAAGTAGTCTTAGTTATATATTGATAGTCTACAGATTTCAGCTTAACAAATATTGATTGATTTCTTTGCAAGCTTCTTCATATTGCAGATAAGCTTTGTCTCGAATATTTTTTATTACCTTTCTTTTCTGATCTACTGTTTCTATGATTTCTTTTTGTCTATCCAATGACATATAAGGTATTTGTAAATTCGAAATATCTGAAATATAAACATGCGGTTGACCAGCTCCTCGTTGTAAGGAGTATAATTGTTGCTGATAAACTTTTAAAACTTCACTAACATAACGAGTCAAAAATGAAGTCTCATCTTTCGATCTTACAACAATACAATCAGAAGCAAATATAGGCTTATCATGAAACCATACATAACCGGCATACGCACCAGAAGCACTAATTGTTATAGCCCCAGATTCTGTGTTGTATGTTACCGAAGAATAAGGAGAGGTCTTTCCTCCGCCTATAACTTCAAAATCTCCATTTATAACATCCTTCGATGTAATACTTTGTCCTTTATTTAAACTGCATATATCTATCAATGAAAAAGAATCAGTCTCTTTTTGTTTTAGACCATGCCTTTTAAATTTGTTTGGAGTCCAAGAATTGCCAATCATCTCATAAAAAGATTGCACATAATACAAGTCTCCGTTGGTCTTCTTGTTTTTTACTACCAGCAATTCTTCAAGAAAGGCTTGCAAACTAGCTTCTAATTCCAAACATCTTGCTTCAGCAACTTTTATAGCTTTTTTGGAATTTCTCAACCTAGTAAAATCAATTCCCTCCACTATAGGTATATTCCGCAAAGATGTATAATCAAGAGCTGGTCTAACTCCACCTGTAGAATGCCTTTTGGCTATAGTCTCAATAACATCCAAATTCAAATAGTCACAAAGATATTCCGCTTTTTCCTTGCTTTCTGTTTTTACAACTACTACATGTTGATTAATATTGCCCTCAAAGCCATCTGGTGCTACAGAAGCGACAGCCATTCTACCGACTCCAGTTATTTTAATCAGTAAGTCCCCACTATGTACTTGACTTCTAGCCAATGCCCCTTCGTGAATACTTCTAGAGATTTCCTTATAAGAATCTAAATTCAATTCACCATACTTAGTCAAGTTTTGAACCCTAATAAATGACACAGCACCATTTGTTAAATCATAGGCACTACAGTCTGACAATCTAGGGGTAGCACCTCCATTCATACTCAACACATAATCTGCCAAAATCCTATGTCTAGACTTTTGCGAAACAATAGTTTCTATATGAGCAAAAGATGGACGAAAAAACTCAGCATCCATTCTTACGGACATATCAAGAACACCAACTTGAAAGCAAAAATCATTTTGTATTTCACTCATTGTTCTCATTGCTTTCTAAAGAATAATTGTCTTTTAATACTTTGATGATATTTTTGTAGATAACCTTGCCTAACGAAACAGAACGACAAGTGTCATCATATTCATGATAAGTATCATTTTGATAATCGGACTTCGGTTTTTCTGTTCCTTTTCGTAAAACCATAATGACATTTTTTTTCAGTGCCCTTGCCCAACCCATCTCATAGGATACATTAGAATTATTAGTTGTAACATCAGCAAAACATATAGAACAATTATGTATTTTATTGATAATATCCTGTATTTGGTCTGAAGTTGCACCCTCTTGGCACATTATAGGATAAAGGGAGATATTGCGACCCGTTTCTTCTTTTATTTTGGCAATTTGCTCATGATAAATTTTATTATACTCCTCTACCTCTCCATCACTAAAATATGGCATTGCTACAAAGACTTTTATATCTTGACTTATAATCTTCTCAAAGATATTTATAAGCGAGCTAGCTCTCACTTCCTCTATTTCAAAAATATGATTTTGGAGTATCCAACTTTTAAAATGCTCAAACAAATCTTTACCTCTTATTCGACAATAAATCAATGCCGACAAAAGACCAAAGCTATGATTACTTCTCAATCTTGCATTGTTTGTATATTCTACACTGACTGCCTGCAAAGCGTTCCAAACACAATCAACAGCCTTATTTTCGTCTTTTATAAGCCCTCTTTCTATAGCTATTGAAAATATTTCATTATAAAAGGAACGATAACAAGAACCTATGACAGGCTTAATACCATCAAGCAAATCTACAGATGCCTTATCAATAAGTCTTCTCGTCATAAGTGGATATTTCGCTCCAAAGATATTTTCTAATTCGATATCAGGAAAAGATTCTTTATCATCAATCAAGACCTTAAGATTTTCTTCAGAAGTTAATGGTATCGTCTTTGTATTAATATTATGGAAGAAAACCTTCACTGATTTATCAAACTCAGTTGTATCTGTATTAGACTGTTTAACTGCACCCTGATAAAATTCAGTCCCGACAATGATACAAAAAGGAGCTATCATTCTTTCAACCTTTTCATTATCAGATTGCTCCGCTGCAGATAATCTATGATTTCCGTCAATACGCTGAAATGGTTTTTCTGAAATAGAAGCCTCTGGTAAGTACAATTCAACTATATGGACAATACTTTTACGAGACACATCATCGCTTTTAAAATCGATGTTTTTTACAGAGAAAGTCACATTGTCTACTGATGAAGTATACTTTTTCCCTGCTTGCAGAGCGGCTAATGATTCCATTTTTTGCTTTCCATCAAAATCATGTTTAAATTTATAGCCAAGGATAATTTCTGGAAAGAACAAATAAGTTTGTTTCTCCAGAAAATCAATGATGTCATGTCTATCACCAATCAAATCGCGCTGATAACGGTAATCAGCCTGAGACACCCTAGCCAATTCCTTAATAGGAGCAAAGCCTCTTATACACAATTGACCATTTAGTGAGTTTTCTAGAATTCCACGTATTACCATAATTAAAATGTTACAAGTTCTTTTTAATAAAGTCTGTCAATAAACCTTCAATATCTTTCAGGTTATTAACAGAACTGGTTCTTCCTGTTGAATCGTATCCTACATTTTCTATTAAAGCCATAAAGACCTTATAATTAGGCATTTTTTTCATATATTCCTCCTTATAAGCATCTTGCAACTTACTCTTCAATTTGGAAATCTTTTCGTTGTAAACAAGATTAATTTCTGCTTTTATTTTGTTCACTTCATCTATCGACGTATCAAATTTTGATTCAGACAGCACTGCTTTAATTTCCTGGTTTTTAGCTCTTTGCAATTCTTTATATGCTTTAGCAAAACCATAATGTTTTAACAGATCTTCTTTAATACAAGAAACTATAGATTCAGCTCGAATAACTTCTTCTTTTGTTTTTTTCTTCAAAAACAGAATTGAACTCTTGACACCTGCTCCAGTTGAAGCAAAAGTATATTGTGGTAAAGAAACTATAGCCAAAACCTGATACCAGATTGAAAGTTGATCTCTTACATACAACAGGCTACTATTAGAAAGTATTCCATCAGGTATGACAGCAGCAAGGATTCCCCCCTCCTTCAAGTATTTATAATCTTGTTCCAAAAATAAAACCTCTGAGCTTTGAGCTTCACGAATTTTGGCAACATCATTAAATTTCATGCAATTAGGTCCATCTAACCAATCATACAACTTGCAACCAAAATAGTAATTCTTAAGGTATTCACTTTCCCTTGCAGAAATTCTACTACCAAAAGGAGGATTAGTTATGATGAAATCAAAAGTACCATACTTAAATCCTAAATTGCCATACTCTTCTTGAATATCAGTATCTTTTACAAGACCATCAGAAGTTACAACATTCGTATGACCATCATCATGGATTATCATATTCATCTTGGCAGCTCTAGAAATTTGTTCGCTTATTTCTATACCAAAAAGATTATTCGAAGCAAAGTCATGCCAATGTTTATACCATTTTTCTTTTGACTGTTTACTTTTACGGTAGTCAGGATATATATCAGAAGCTTGTTTCCTTACTTTATCCAAAGCATACAAGAGAAAGCCACCACTTCCACATGAAGTATCCATCACTTTAGAAGTATTAGTTATAGGCAAAACACTAACTATAAAGGATACAATATTTCTAGGAGTAAAATATTGACCAAAATTACCTCTAAAAAAAGAGTCCATGAAAGTTTCAAAGGCATGTCCTTTACTATCCAAGTCTGTCATACTTAGGTTCACACCCTCTAGATAACTTACCACTGTTCTTATTTTCTCAGGAGACAACCTTATACTATCACGAAAAACAGCAGGATCTTTCTTCCTGCCCTCTTCGTAAAGTTTATTGACTCGATTGAATAGAGCAGCATTCTCTTTTAATCTTCGGTTGTTAACGTCCTCATCTGTTAAACCATCTTCATTTATGACTTGGAATGCATAAGGTTCTCCTTCCTTACGTTCCTGGCGCTCATCCCATATTTTACAAAAGATAAGTTTATCCAGTTCGTCGAAGGCCTCGGAAGGATTAAGCTGACCTCCTGCCCATAATGAATTATGTGCTTGCTTGAACAAAGAAGTCAAAGAAGCATTATCTATTGTAGCAATATCATTACCTACGATACCGTTTTTACCACCACCTTTCACGTATCTGTAATGAGGAACTTTAGTCTTACCAAAACTTGGAATGTCAGGAATTTGGTATTTTCTATTCTTAGCGCAATACCAGCATTCCATTTTAATACCATTAGTTACTATCACAAACATCTCATTGTCAGAAAGTTCCAAAGCCCTATAACAAGAGTTGGTAACAACTTGTTGAAATTCAGACTCGCTGATTTGAGAATTCCTGCATACCACCATTATATAAGGAGTACACCTTTCCTGCTCTTTATAAACTACCAAATCCTCCATTTTACTACTTGTCGGAGGATAATTTAGAGAGATCTGGGTAAGAGGAAAATGATATTTGAAATAGAGCTCCAGATAGACCTTAAGCCTCACTTGCTCTTTTTCTTCGAGAAAAGAAACAGTATGCCCTAATTTCTTATAATATAATTGATTTTTCTCTTCACCGACAAAACTAATAAGTCCTTCTTTATTAGCTTTTTCTATAAGTTCATCCATAGTGTCTATTACAGAATATAAACAATTAAATAAAAATTTACTCTATTTTGCATTCTACAAAAGTTTCCATTCAACTCCGTATTGCATATATAACTTGTAGACGGTTCTAGTGGCATTACATACTTATACCAGTTTCAACCTCTACAATTGGAGAATATCAACATTCATTATCAAACAAATCCAGTTGGCGAGCATCAGCCTCTAGTTTCCTATAACGCTTCGTAAAAAGTTGAAAGTGCTCGTTATCATTAACCTCATCTACTTTTATTACGGCATATGTTGGTTCACCTATGATTTCATGAAAATTATCATTAAGAACTTTTGTCTTTTCAACCAAATCACACTTTAATGTTGTTGTTGAACCGAACTTGAAATCATTATGATACACTTGCTGAAGAAAATCCTTATCCTCAACAGCAAATTCTATAACCTTACCATTAAATATTCCTTTCCACTTCTTCCCATGTCCAGAGATTAATACAGGAGAACATACGCCCAATGTAGTGCCCATATATACCTGTTTTGTTTCTTTTTCCTCTACTATATGAGATTTAAAATCAACCGATTCGATAGAAGCATTGGCAAACTGAACACCTTCATGCTTTCCTTTAACAGCTACACTTTTTACTTCGTTCTGCTCAGCTAGCCTATTGTAATAAGAACTAATGAGTTTTTTTAAAATAGGGTCTTTTCCTATAAGTGCCAAAGCTTCTTCTTTTGTTAAATCAGCTTTTTTTATCTTATCTAGTATCTCCAGCCTTTTATTCACATCCTCAAGTTTAGACCTTTTTTTGGTAAAGAAATAGGTTAAAAAAGCTGTTAAAAGCGCAATAAACGCTTTACTTTCAGAAAGGTTTTCTAGTGTTAGAATTATTGTTTCTATCAAACTTCCTTCAGCACGCTTTTCTATACCAACTTCAATTTTAGCTTCTCCAACATATTTTTGAAGTTCCTCTATAGCCTTCAGTAGCTGTAGTTCACAAAAGTTAAAGGATCTAGCATCCATGACATGAATACTATCATCATAAAACTCATAATGGAATTCTAATGAAAATTGAATATTTTGCTCCATATTATTTTCCATAAATTAAAGTTGAAAGATTTAATGCATAATACCTGCGTGGTAAAACATCTGATAAAAGGTAAGTATCCGCTCACGCTTTTGAGTAAATATCATTCTGATTTGCAGACTCACATATCTCCTTCGCATCATTATCGCCGATTACAACATCGGCAAACTTTGACTTGCAGTATTATTACTTCTTGCCTTATACCATAATTTAAATAATTTAAGATCATAGTGCAAAGGTACGAAACTTTATCTAGGCGCACAAAACGGCTATCACCTAATACTTGCGCTAAAACAACCAATTATCCCGTAAAGACTTCACTTTTCGTAAAGACACTTTATCGTCAACATTAATTTCTCCTATTAATAAAGAAGAAAAAGGATTATGATTCTCTACTTTTCTTTTCACGATATTCTGATTAAAATTTGCATAGCAATATACACAGTGATGACAGCATGTATTATATTCACCTATGTCTATACTCTCTACACAACCACATTCCTTACGTTGATTCTTATCTTTTTTAATATCCAAAGGATAACCAATGATATCAGAAATCAGTATTGGATCGATACATGCACCATGCTCGATACCATATTTTTGTAAGTCTACTTTTTCAGCACAACTCTGAATCGTAAAACCAAAAGATTGAGCAATAGAAGCCAAAGCTTTTACCATTTTTGTGATTTCTTCTTCATTAGGCTCACGGATAGCCAAACCATCAACATTGCCAGATACTTTCTTGTATAAATCAACAAAACTTATAACACATCTTGAAGAATATCCCTTCAGGCGTTTTGCAATTTCCTCAAAATACTTAATATGATAATCTACATCTATTTTATTTGACAACAATATTGGATCATATCTCCAAATCACCTTACTATCACCTATCAAATCAGATAGTTTATGAAATGTGTCAAAGACATTCCGTTTCAACGGCACTTCTTCCTCAATACACTTATCATACGGATTAACTGTAAATTGAAAGTAGTACTTATATTCCGAGAGTTCTTTAATACGCGGAATCATTGCTTCGGGATTTTTAGACCAAAAGACAATACAATCTACAATTTCTGGTCTAATATCAATTCTACTTATCCTATGAATATTCATAGGATTTCGAACATCCACATAACCAGCATGTATCCTATTAAAAAACCAATCTGTATAAAATGCAGGAATATCGGTTCTACGGCTTACACTCAATATCATTTGTCTATAGTTTTTTTAATTATCATTTGAATACTATTACAATATTCGAAAGGTTGAAAATCTTTTGCAATCTCATCAACCGTAAATAGCAAATTTCCTACTTGCCTTTTCTTACCATATACAGGCTGAAATTGATTTGGCTCACCAAACCTTTCTCTATAACACTCTATCTTTGATATTCTTGGCTTGTTCAATCCAAATTGCCCAACAATATTTTCCATACAACTATATCCAGAATTCAAATTACCATAAAATAAAGGTATATCATTGAAAATAACATATTGAACATCCCTAACATCAATAAAATTGGCTAAACTATTTAAAAAAGCGACTTTCTGTTCATCTTGCATATTTCTTGCAATATCAGACAATAAATAGTTCAGAATAAGTATATCAATATGCTCATCAGAATTATCATAGAATCTAAACATATCATCTGTTGAATATTCAACAGTATATGGGAAACAATTAACAACATTAAACTCCCAAATATCTTGCCAGATGGTATTTGTATCGAAACCATGATAGGAAACACTAAGATTACTGTTTTGTTCATGCAATTCATTAATAATTCCATACAATTCAGAACTTGGCCCACAACCTAAAGATACTATATTAATTGTATCTTTCCAGTTTTGGTATTCAGCGTTATAAATATCACGGAATGCATACTCTATCTCTGATGCGAAACGATACAGATGCTTCACAATATAATTATAAGCCATGTTCGAGCAATTATATGTTTTTCCACAACCATGAGCATGATGAAGTGGGTAAATGCAAGAATCATAGCATTTGCAAGATACCATTGACTCACATTGTTTATTATTCACACAGTTTTCACAAGACGCACCTCCCTTATACGAAGTAACGCACTGATTGATTAAATTAGAAAGTTCCAAACACATATTTTACCTATATTGTAACTTAATGATAATAATTCTATCCAAGGGCGGTCCTATCCCACACAACCTTTTAGTATTCAAAAGGGCTTCAAATTCCTTCAATACCTCATGTTTCGTATCCTTCTCCGGAAAGATTAGCGTGTTCCGTAGGAATGCACCAATCGATACCAAGCGATTCTTCCAAGATAGAGATACCCCCATCAGCCTCAGGGTGATGGTGATAGAAGTTATCACACTTATATTGGAATACCGCAGTTTTTGAAATCTATTATTTTTTGTTCTTCATCCTCCAGAAGAAGTGCCATGTTCTAAAGATAGGCTCACTTAGTGCTTCTACAGGATAATATCTCACGAAGTGCATATTTCTCCATATCTTCAGGAAATATTTCTTCGCCATTCCTTGTTGCGTGAAATGCCCATACTTGGTGAAGTGACGTCCGAAGTTACCACCATTCAGTATCTCTGCCAGCAACAACTTTCCTCGCTTTTCATCCAACGGAACGATCATCTTCTCCTCTGATAGTCCCAATGCCTCATGCAGCACATACATCACCGCCCCTGCAAACTTCCACAATCCAAGATATTTCAATTCTCTCTGCACCACAACTAAAGCAGTAGAGGCAGAAGAAGTAACAGCAGTAGCAGAACCAGCAGAATTATCTCCCACTATAGAAAGGCGGTCCCATCCCGCACAATTTGGCGAGGGCTTTGATGCCCCGCCATCCTTAGAGCGTAGCGGTTCCGAGCACCGAGAAGGTGCGGTTACATCCCTCTCTTCTGAGGAGAGAGGGCTTGGGTGAGAGGTGGAGCTCCCTTTGGAAAGGGAGACGGAGGAATTCGAAAAATCAGTATCCAAAAATACATTTTTTGAGAAATCATTGACTACAAGAAAATAGTCAATGATTTGCCTCATTCCAATCCCTTCATCAAAGAAATGGTGATATAGATGCGTCAGCTGATAAATCACGTTAAATGCTGTCGTTGGTATAGCGATTTCTCCAATACCGTCAGGCAGGCTAACAACATTTGAGCATTGCAAATCTGCATTCCGTTTGAACCACTTCTGCAATCTGGCATGATAAAAAGGATTATTCATCGAACAAGGAAAAAAATGCAACTCCACAGGCACACCATCCATAGTTGTTTCAAGATGATGAAACCTTATATCATCTTCCAGTTTAAAATGACACTTAGCATATTCTGTTAGATATTCTCTGCTAGCATTCACCCATACATCAATATCTCCAGGAGTACGTGAATAAGGATTCGGATACATCAAGGCATTCCCCTGCCCTTTCAGAATGCAGCACCTCAGTCCATCCTCCCTCAGCATCGAGAAGAGCTTACCAGCCACAGCATTCACCTTCATGTTCTGACTGCGAATTTGTTGTGCCGCTCCCATCCAAGTCATCAGTAGTTCCCTTCCAATTGGATTCTGCTTAAACTCCTCAGGATACTCCTTTCCTAGTCGTTCAATGCCATCAAAGCAAAGCCCCAGTATCGCCTGCTTAGAAGCAAAGGAATACAGTTGCTGCCAGTCTATATCAGCAACAACATTACTCATACTATCCTTTCTATCAAGACAATATTTTAGAAAATCAAAAATCATATCATTTATTCAGATATGCAATAAACAAACATCTTCCACGTTTCTATAATATAAAAAGTAGAAACATGAGATTTCGACATATCCATAGTATAATTAAACAATTTCGTCTTCTTCTTTGGCATATCCTCGATGCCATTGACCGCAATCTCGGACCAGGCCCAGGCGACCATCGACCCTAATCCACATCCAAGACAAGGTTTTACATAAACTTTGCCTTAATGAACTGTGGCACTTTCCAAGCCATTTTCATCAGTTTTGTCAATATCACAGGCTTGAAGCCATAGCCGGAATATACCCTGATGTCTTCATCCCACATTTTCTTACGCTTGGCAGAATCAGTACTCATACCACCCATGCGCATTCTCGTTACGAACTCAGGGAGATACGCTACCTTCAGATGGCAGTTATACAGATAGTTCACCAGGAGGTTGGTATCAGCAGCAATCTTGTAGCTCTCATCATAGAGACCACATTTCATCATCACATCACGCTTGATATAACAAGTAGGATGCAATGGCAGCCAGCCACATCTCACCTTCCAGCGGGCATACTTGCCTCCAATCCATTTTCTCACCACCTTTTTGGTATTCTGCTCATTCACAAAGATACCATCAGCATAGAGGAAATCGCAATCCGTCTCCTCCATCTTCTTCACAATGTGCGATACCGTATCCTTGGCAAACATAAAGTCATCAGAATGGCAAAGAGCTATTACATCACCCGTCGCCATACGAATACCCTTGTTGATTGCCTCATACATACCATGGTCAGGCTCAGAAATAAACTTCACCTTGTCCTCATGACCGGCGATAGCCTCACGGATAATCTGAGCAGACTTATCCTTAGAAGCACCATCCACGATGACATACTCGATGTCAGGATAATCCTGCGCCAACACACTCTCCACAGCACCGCGAATCGTCTTCTCTCGGTTGTAACAGCTAGTTATAATAGATATTTTCATTTACATTTCTTCATTAAAATATCTTAGTCTTTCAGACTCTCCTGATACCAGTCGAAGAGTTTCT
>ULTW01007198.1_pt1 | contig 12115 bp, 11 predicted proteins | sample 1957961 | NCBI WGS metagenome assembly ULTW01 (sample SAMEA4835744, study PRJEB28245) | human gut metagenome | biome: gut microbiome; material: fecal sample | place: Denmark | collected 2008 | reverse complement strand
CCGCTGCCGCTGCTGCCGCTCTGACTGCCTGTGGTGGTTCTTCCTCTTCCACCAGCACCGCTTCTTCCGCTGCTGCTTCTTCTTCCGCAGCATCTGCTGGCTCTGAGGCTGCTGGTAAGATTACAAAGGTCGCTCTGACCTGCGATACCGGCACGATCGATGATGAGAGCTTCAACCAGGCTTGCTGGACTGCTGTTTCCGGCTACATGGGCGATGACTGCCAGTACTACATCCCCGAAGCAGATGCTTCCGATGAGGACCGCGAGACCATGATCCGCCAGGCTGTCAACGACGGCGCTGAGGTCATCGTCTGCGTCGGCTATCTGTACGGTGCTTCTCTGGCATGGGCTGCTGAGCAGTATCCCGATGTCAAGTTCATCGCCATCGATGTCACCCAGGGCGATATCGGCACCGATGCCATCCCTGCAAACTGCTACTGCATCACCTTCAAGGAGGAGCAGGCAGGCTATCTGGCAGGCTATGCCATCACTAAGGATGGCAAGAACAAGCTGGGCTTCCTGGGCGGCATGGCAGTTCCCGCTGTTATCCGTTACGGCTATGGCTTCGTGCAGGGCGCTGACGCTGCCGCACAGGAGCTGGGCCAGAATATCGAGATCAACTACTTCTACGGCGGCCAGTTCTACGGCGATGCCAACATCACCTCCCGTATGGAGGGCTGGTACTCCAACGGTACGCAGGTCGTCTTCGCCTGCGGCGGCGGCATCTACACCTCTGCAGTTGAGGCTGCTCTGAAGAACAACGGCTATGTCATCGGCGTTGACGTTGACCAGAACTACATCGGCGCAAACGGCGTGGCAGATGGCACCTATGCCTACAACCCGTTCATCACCTCCGCCATGAAGGGCCTGTCCGCTGCGGTCGAGACTGCTCTGACCGACATCGAGGGCGGCGAGTGGAGCGAGATCGCTGCCACCAACGGCAACTTCGGTCTGGAAGATGGCGATTACATCGGCCTGCCCACCGATGACGACAGCTGGAACTTCGAGTCCTTCACCAAGGATGAGTACGAGGCAGTCAAGGCCAAGATCGCTTCCGGCGAGATCACCGTGGACAACAGCTCCGACGACGCAACCAAGCCCACCGTCAGCGAGTTCACCACCGTCACCTACATCCAGTAATTTTTCTGTAGTCTGCGAGGCTGCTGCATCACTCTTTCCGGCATTGCTTGTGCAATGCCACCTCCCTCAATGAGGGAGGCTTTGATTGCGGGCCGTCACGTTCAGGCTCCCTCCCAGAGGGAGCAGACGCGGCGGAGCTGTGACGGAGGGAGTGGGTGCAGTAGCCTCTTTTTTGCAATTTCTGGAGAAAAACCTCTCGCAGAAAACTGTTCAGGTTGCACAAAAGTCATACTTTTGGTAGGACAAATCCTTAAAAATTCAAAAAGAAGTGTGCAAACCGGCAAAAATACGGTATAATGAGAGACAGAATAGTATAGGTGTCGAACCGGCACGAAAGGAGAGTGAGCAGATTGGCAGAGGATTTTGTGATCGAGATGCTCCACATTACCAAGGAATTCCCCGGTATCAAGGCAAACGACGACATCACCCTGCAACTGCGCAAAGGCGAGGTACACGCTCTGTTGGGCGAGAACGGCGCGGGCAAGAGTACGCTGATGAGCGTTCTGTTTGGCCTGTACCAGCCGGAACAGGGTAAGATCCTCAAAAATGGCAAGGAGGTCGCCATCCGCAACCCCAACGATGCCAATGCACTGGGCATCGGCATGGTGCACCAGCACTTCAAGCTGGTGGAGTGCTTCAGTGTTCTGGACAACATCATCCTGGGTGTGGAGCCCAACAAGCTGGGCTTTTTGCAGAAGGCGGAGGCCCGCAGGAAGGTCATGGCCCTGAGCGAGAAGTACGGCCTGCGCGTGGACCCGGACGCCCTCATCAGCGACATCTCGGTCGGTATGCAGCAGCGCGTGGAGATCCTGAAGATGCTCTACCGCGACAACGAGATCCTGATCTTCGATGAGCCCACCGCAGTTCTGACCCCGCAGGAGATCGACGAGCTGATGGAGATCATGCGCGGGTTCAAGAAGGAGGGCAAGTCCATCCTCTTCATCACCCACAAGCTGAACGAGATCATGGCCGTTGCAGACCGCTGCAGCGTTCTGCGCAAGGGCAAGTATATGGGCACCGTGGACATCAAGGACACCACCAAGGAAGAACTTTCCCGCATGATGGTCGGCCGCGATGTTCAGCTTCAGGTCGAAAAAAAGCCCGCAGCCCCCGGCAAGGTCGTGCTGGACGTGGAGAATGTCACCATGCATAACGCCCAGCACAAGAAGGATTCCGTCAAGAACGTCTCCTTCCAGGTGCATGCCGGTGAGATCGTCTGTCTGGCAGGCATCGAGGGCAACGGCCAGACCGAATTCGTCTACGGCCTGACCGGTCTGGAAAAGTTCAACTCCGGCAAGGTCACGCTGGACGGCAAGGACATCACCAATGCCTCCATCCGCGAGCGCTCGAAGGACGGCATGAGCCACATCCCCGAAGACCGCCACAAGCATGGTCTGGTGCTGGATTACAGTCTGGAAAACAACATCGTGCTGCAGCGCTACTGGCAGCCGGAGTTCCAGAAGAACGGCTTCATCCGCAGCGAAAAGGTGCGGGAGTATTCCGACCGGCTGATTGAGCAGTACGACGTGCGCAGCGGTCAGGGAAGTGCCACCATCGTGCGCAGCATGTCCGGCGGCAACCAGCAGAAGGCCATCATCGCCCGCGAGATCGACAAAGACCCCAAGCTGCTGGTGGCTGTGCAGCCCACCCGTGGCCTGGACGTCGGTGCCATCGAATACATCCACCGTCAGATCGTGGCCCAGCGCGATAAGGGCAAGGCCGTGCTTCTGGTCAGTTTGGAACTGGACGAGGTCATGAACCTGTCCGACCGCATCCTTGTCATGTACGAGGGCGAGATCGTGGGCGAATTCGATCCCAAGACCACCACCGTGCAGGAACTGGGCCTGTATATGGCAGGCGCGCGCAAGCAGGGAAAGGAGAGCAATTAACAGATGAAAAACAAAAAACTTTCCCACAGCAATCTGAACAGCTCCATCACGAGCGTTCTGGCCGCGCTGCTGTGCATCGTGATCGGCATGGCCGTCGGTTTCCTGGTGCTGCTGGCCATCAACCCGGCCCACGCCTGGGGCGACGGTTTCGTCCGCATCGTCAAGGGCGGCTTCTACGATACCCCCTACGGCGTCGGCAAGGAGCTGGCCAATGCGGCACCCCTCATCATGACCGGCCTTTCGGTCGGCTTTGCCTTCAAGACCGGCCTGTTCAACATCGGTGCAGCCGGTCAGTATACGCTGGGCGCTTACGGTGCACTCTACTGCGCCATCATGCTCAAGCTGCCCTGGTTCGTCTGCCTGCTGGTTGCGGCGGTTCTGGGCGGCCTCTGGGGCGCGATCCCCGGCTTCTTCAAGGCCTATTTCAACATCAACGAGGTCATCACCTCCATCATGTTCAACTGGATCGGCCTCTATCTGGTCAATGAGCTGATCTACCAGAACGGCACCGGCCCCATGTACGATGTGCGCAACACGCGCACCCTGAACCTGGGCAAGAATGCAGATTTTGCGCAGTCCATCATCCCGGATTTCGGCCTGAATAAGCTGTTCCAGACCAACAGCACCACCATCGCCATCTTCCTGGCGGCGGTCGTGGCGGTCCTGGTCTGGGTGGTGCTGAACAAGACCATCTTCGGCTATGAGCTGAAGGCCGTCGGCCTGAACAAGAGCGCTGCCCGCTATGCCGGCATCAACGAGAAGAAGAACATCATCCTCTCCATGGCCATTGCCGGTGCACTGGCTGGCTTTGGTGCGGGCCTGTTCTATCTGTCCAACGTGGGCCAGTGGAACCCGCTGAACTCCACCAGCCTGCCCGCCATGGGCTTCAACGGCATTTCCGTCGCCCTGCTGGCAAGCTCCAACCCCATCGGCACCATCTTCTCGGCCATCTTCATCTCCCACATCTCGGTGGGCGGCACCTTCCTTTCCACCAAGTATTACCCCACCGAGATCGCAGACCTCATCAGTGGTATCATCATCTATCTGTGCGCATTCTCCATGCTCTTCCGCGGCAAGATCCAGAAGCTGCTGTTCAAGAACGCGGACAAGACCAACGTGAACGCAGAGCCTGCCCCGGCGGAAAAGGCCAACGCGAAGAAGGAGGGCAAGTAAGATGCTGCTTTTGATCAAATATACCCTGCTGTATGGCATCGTTCTGATGCTGGTGGCGCTGGGCGGCATGTTCAGCGAGCACTCCGGCATCATCAACATCGCGCTGGAAGGCATCATGGTCATCGGCGGCGTGGCGGGTGTACTCACCCTGACCATGCTCCCGGCCGAGCTGTCGCCGTTCCTCACCGTGCTCATCTCGGTGCTGGTGGCTGCGCTGGCGGGCGTGGTGTACAGCCTGCTGCTGGCGTTCGCTTCCATCAACCTGAAAGCGGATCAGACCATCGGCGGCACGGCTCTGAACCTGCTGGCGACGGCCATCGCGGTGGTCATCGCCAAGTATTTCAGCGACAGCGGCAGTGCCAAGCTGAATTATTCCAACAAGCCCTTCCTGTTCAGCATCGGCGGGCTGGAGCTGAGCATCTTTGTCCCGCTGGGCATCGTGCTGCTCATCATCAGCTATGTCGTGCTGTACAAGACTCGTTTCGGCCTGCGTCTGCGGGCCTGCGGTGAGCACCCCCAGGCAGCCGACTCGGTGGGCATCAACGTCTACAAGATGCGGTATGCCGGTGTGCTCATCTCCGGTGCGCTGGGCGCCATCGGCGGCATGGCCTACATCGTGCCGCCCGTCCAGACCTGGAACTTCGAGGTTGGCGTGGCCGGTGCAGGCTTCCTGGCCATGGCCGTTATGATCTTCGGCCAGTGGAAGCCGTTCAACATCTGCGCCGCCGCCATGTTCTTTGCGGTGTTCAAGAGCCTGGCCAATATCGCCGACTCCACCTTCCTGGCCCAGTTCCACTGGTCCAGCAACATCTACAACATGATGCCGTTCATCGCCTCGATGATCATTCTGGCATTCACGTCGAAGAACAGCATGGCCCCCAAGGCCGAGGGCATCCCCTACGACAAGGGCTCCCGCTGATCCGTTCGCATCGCAACAGTTCCACAGGGCGCAGCTGCTTTCGGGCGGCTGCGCCCGTTTTCGTGGAAAACGAACAAATGCTGCTTGATTTTGCGGCAGGATTTGATATACTTGAGACAAGAATATTCGAGGAGTGTGACTTTATGCGCATTTATGATCTGATCGCCAAAAAGCGCGACGGCGGCACCCACACCCGTGAGGAGCTGGAAGCCATCGTCAACGGTTTCGTCAGCGGGGAAGTGGCCGACTACCAGATGGCCGCCTGGATGATGGCCGTCTACCTGCGTGGCATGACCGACGAAGAGACCGCCGAGCTGACCGATGTGATGGCCCACAGCGGCGTGATGGTAGACCTTTCGCCCATTCCCGGCATCAAGGTGGACAAGCACTCCACCGGCGGCGTGGGCGACAAGACCACGCTGGTCATCGCGCCGGTGGTGGCGGCCTGCGGCGTCAAGATCGCCAAGATGAGCGGCCGCGGCCTGGGCCACACCGGCGGCACCATTGACAAGATGGAGAGCGTGCCCGGCACCCGGACGGCCCTCTCGCAGGAGGACTTCTTTGCGCAGGTGAACAAGATCGGCCTGTCGGTCATCGGCCAGAGCGAGGGCATCGCGGTCGCCGATAAAAAGATGTACGCCCTGCGGGATGTGACGGCCACCGTCAGCTGCATCCCGCTCATCGCGTCGTCCATCATGTCCAAAAAGCTGGCGTCCGGCTCGGATGCCATCCTGCTGGACGTCACCACCGGCACCGGTGCCTTCATGAAGACCGTGGACCAGAGCATCGAGCTGGCCAAGCTGATGGTCTCCATCGGCACCCACCATGGCCGCCGCGTGGCCGCGATGATCACCGACATGGATACCCCGCTGGGGCACAACATCGGCAACAGCCTCGAAGTGATGGAGAGCATGGACGTCCTCAAGGGCAAAGGCCCGGCGGACCTCACCGAGGTCTGCCTGCAGCTGGCCGCCAACATGCTGGTGCTGGCCGGTAAGGGCACGCCGACAGAGTGCCGCGCCATGGCCGAAGCGGTCATCGCGGACGGCTCCGCCTTCGCCAAGTGCAAGGAGATGTTTGCAGCCCAGGGCGGCGACATCCGTGTGCTGGACGATTACGACCGGTTCGAGAAGCCCGCTGCCCGCTATGAGCTGCTGGCCGAACAGGATGGCTACATCACGGCCAATGACGCCGAGAAGATCGGCTCGGCCAGTGTGTTGCTGGGTGCAGGCCGCCAGAAAAAGGGCGACCCGCTGGATTTTGCCGCCGGTATCGTCCTGCACAAAAAGCGCGGCGACTACGTCCACAAGGGCGAGAGCCTGGCGACCTTCTACGGCGCAGCGGACAAGTTCGCTGTCGCTGCCGAGGAGTACCGCAGCGGCCTTGTCTACGGCACCGAAAAGCCCGAAGAGGCCCCGCTGGTGTATGCCCTCGTCACCAAAGATGGTGTGGAACGGTATTAAGAGATCAAACAAAAGGCAGGGCCGGGAGAAATCCCGGCTCTGCCTTTTGTGTCAGTTCTGCTTTTGTACGATCAGCCCACTGAGGGCAACGGCAAGCCCCAGAAGAACGAGTCCGGCCCCGGCCTGCCCGAAAATGTCCCCGATTGCACCCACGAGCGGGCTGGCGGGAATCATCAGCAGACTGTAGGCTATGTTGTCCATGCTGATGAGAGTGGCCCGCTGGTCACTGGGGATGGCATCGTTCAACAGTCGGTTCTCGTGCAGGAGCCAGGCACCCAATACGCCTTCGGCCAGCATACAACCCAAAATGCCCACCAGTGCAGGCGCGGCACCCACGCAGAGGCATCCGATGCCGCAGAGCAGGGCACAGAGGGTATAAAACCGCCGGAAACTGTGCAGGTGGATTCGACGACCCCATTCCGTACCCAGCATAGCAGCCAGATTGCTGAACAGTAACGGAAGAAACAGCAGCGAAGTGGGATATCCCAGTTCTACCAGACGCTGTTGAAAGAACATGATGCTCAGATAGTTGGAGCCGCTGATGACGGCGCTGGACAAAATGAGTCTCCCGACTGACGGGCAGGAGCGGAGAACCCGCAGGCTGTCCTGGATCAGCTGAGCAAATTGGGCGGGCAGCTCCCGCAGAGGATGCTGCTTCCGGCTGGCCTGCGTTTCGGTGACGATGGGTTCCTCTAAACGTGTGATGGCAAGGGCAGAAATGCTCTCAAAAGCGGCGCTCAGAAGATAAAATCCGGAAAAGCCCAGAAATTTGTGCAGAAGACTGGTCAGTGAACCGAGGGCATTGGTAACATTTGTGATCTGGTACTCATTGGCCGATACTTGAATGTAATCTTGTTCGCGGCCCGCTTGCTTCAAGCTGTCGTAGGTCAGTGCAGAACTGGTGCCGGAGAACAGGGCGTTGGACAGTGCGTTCAACGCCATAGCAAGGCAGATGACAAACAGGTTCGGGGCAAAGGCTATCAATAAGTTGTAGGCCACGACCAGGACACCGCCCAAGACGAGGGCGCGCTTACGGCCGAACAGGTCAGCAGCCATCCCGCTGGGAATCTCGGCCAGCAGACTGACCGTATAATAGATGCTTTTGGCAAGACCGATCTCTAGCAGTGAGAAGCCCCGCGCGGCCAGCAGGGCCACCCAGACCGCATCCGTGATGCGCAGGCCGGAGAAGAAATCGGAAAGATAAATACAACGGAGCTGTCTTTTCAGGTTGAGCGGATGGTTCATGGGAACACCCTTTCTATTGAACAAATCGATTTCAAAATAGAAAGTGCGCCTTTTTGATGATCCTTCGTACAACCTCTCAGTCTCGCTCACGCTCGACAGCTCTCCTGGTAGGAGAGCCTCTGGCGAAACCGGACACGCGGTGTGGACTGCCAAGGCCTCTCCTACAAGGAGAGGTGGCAATGCGTAGCATTGACGGAGAGGTTGTATCAAAACTGCGTTTGGAAAAGAAAAAACGCACAGCAAAACTGTGCAGCGCAAAATTCATGCTCCACGCTTTGCTGGAAGAAATATCTGCCAATGAGGACAAGGCCCGCACGTTCACGCAAAAAAAACCTGTGTGGTCCGCAGGGCCTGCCCGGTATGCCAATGGCTTCCCCTTCGGGGGAGCTGGCTACACAGCAGACGGAGAAGGATATCCCCTAAAAATGGGCGCACTTCGAGCCGGAAACGCTTAATCTACGACGCGGGATTTCGAGTAAACCACGCAGCAGTTCCGACCATTCAGGTGCACCCTCCTTCCAGTAAATCGTTGAATCGACTATACCACATTTCCACACAAAATGCAAGAACGGTTGGAAAGCCCCAGAAAACCGCATAAACAGTGGAACTATCCATCGAACTGTGCTATACTAAATCTGTATTTTCGTTTGGCAATACACTTCCCGCAGGGAAGAAAAGGAAAGGAATTTTCGACTATGAAGATCATTCTGGTGGGCGGCGGCAAGGTCGGCACAGCGCTGGCGCGGCAGCTCAGCGAGGAGGACCACAACGTAACGGTCATCGACACGAACAAGGCCCGCGTGGAGCACCTGAGCGAGTCCTACGACGTGATGGGCATTGTGGGCAATGGCTCCTCCATCACCACCCTGTCCGAAGCCGGAATTGAAGAAGCCGACGTGTTTATTGCGGTCACCGGCTCGGATGAGCTGAACCTGCTGTGCTGTATGTTCGCGAAGAAGGCGGGCCACTGCCACGCCATCGCCCGTGTGCGCAACCCGTCGTACAGCCATGAGCTGGACTTCATCAAGAAGCAGATCGGCATCTCGGCCATCATCAACCCGGAAATGGCGGCAGCGCGTGAGATCTCGCACCTGCTGCGCTTCCCCGGCGCCAGCAAGATCGACACCTTTGCGGACGGGCGCGTCCGGCTCATCAAGTTTACTCTGACCGATGCGCAGGAGCTCGACGGCGTGGCCATCCATGAAATTCCCACCCGCCTGAAGAGCGATATCCTCGTCTGCGCCGTGGAGCGCACGGGCGATGTCATCATCCCCAACGGCAATTTTGTGTTACAGACCGGCGACCAGGTCACCTTCCTGGCCACGCAGGAGAAGGCACACGCGTTCTTCCAGCGCATCCATCTGGCGGTGCGCCCGGTGCGCAATGCCATGATCGTGGGCGGCGGTGCCATTGGCTTCTATCTGAGCCAGGAGCTGCTGGAAAACCATGTCCGCGTCCGCATCGTGGAGCGGGACCCGGAGCGATGCAATGTGCTGGCCGAGTCCCTGCCCGAAGCACAGATCCTGTGCGAGGACGGCTCGAACCGGGAGTTCCTGCTCTCGGAGGGGCTGGAATCCACCGAGGCGTTCGTGGCCCTGACCAACATCGACGAGGAGAACGTTCTGCTGACCCTGTTTGCCAAAAAGCATTCCAACGGCAAGCTGGTCACCAAGATCAACCGCCTGGAATTTGACGACATCCTGGCCGGGCTGGACCTGGGCAGCATCGTCTACCCCAAGTACATGACCTGCGACTACATCGTCCAGTACGTCCGCGCCTTGCAGAACGAGGCGGGCAGCAACATCAAGACGCTCTACCGCATCTTGGACGACCGCGTGGAAGCGCTGGAATTTACGGTCCATGAGGAGAGCCGGGCCACGGGGGTGCCCCTGAGCCGCCTGCACCTCAAAAAGAACACCCTGCTGTGCTGCATCACCCGCGGCAATGAGATCAAGATCCCCCGCGGCGGCGACCAGATCCAGGTGGGCGACAACGTCATCGTGGTCACGCTGGAACACGGTCTGCACGACCTGCGGGACATCGTGGAAGACTGACGGAGGCGCGGCATGAATTATGCGATCGTTTTGCGGCTGCTGAGCTACATCCTGCTGACGGAGGGCGCTCTGCTGCTGCTGCCCGCTGCGGCCAGCCTGTGCTATGGCGAGTGGTTCGTGATGGGCGTCTTCCTGTTCACAGCGGCGCTCAGCGCGGCGCTGGGAGCACTGCTCCACCGCATCAAGACCAAAAGCCAGATCTTCTATATGCGCGAGGGCTTTGCCACCACGGCGCTCTGCTGGCTGCTCATCAGTGTGGTGGGCGCGGTGCCCTTTGTCCTGACCGGCTGCATCCCGAACCCGGTGGATGCCCTGTTCGAAACGGTGTCCGGTTTCACGACCACCGGCGCGTCCATCCTGCCCGGTGTGGAAGATCTGCCCAAGGGCATCCTGTTCTGGCGCAGCTTCACCCACTGGGTGGGCGGCATGGGCGTTCTGGTCTTCCTGCTGTCCCTGCTGCCGCTGACCGGCGGCTCCCACGTCAACCTGATGAAAGCCGAAAGCCCCGGCCCCCAGGTGGATAAGCTGGTGCCGAAGGTGCAGTCCACAGCAAAGATCCTCTACGGCATTTATTTTGGCCTGACCGTCATCGAGTTCGTGTTCCTGCTGTTCGGCGGGATGCCGGTGTTTGAGTCTCTGCTCACGGCCTTTGGCACAGCGGGCACCGGCGGTTTTGGCTTCCGGAACGACAGCTTCGGCAGTTTTTCGCCCTACATCCAGTGGGTCGTGACCATCTTCATGATCCTGTTCGGCGTCAACTTCAACGCCTACTTCCTGCTGCTGATGCGCCGGTTCCGCCGCGCGGCCGCCAGCGAAGAGGTGCGCGCCTATTTCCTCATCATCGCTGTGGCGGTCGGCATCATCACCTGCAACATTTACAGCATGTACAACAGCCTCGGCGAGGCGCTGCGGCAGGCGGCGTTCCAGGTGGGCTCCATCATCACGACCACCGGTTTTTCCAGCTGCGACTTTGACCTGTGGCCCACCCTCTCGAAAGAGATCCTGGTCATGCTGATGTTCGTGGGTGCCTGTGCGGGCAGCACGGGCGGTGGCGTGAAGGTCAGCCGCATCCTGATCCTGGGCAAGACCCTGAAAAAGGAACTCAAGCAGGCCCTTCACCCGCAGGTGGTGGCCCCGGTCCGGATGGACGGCAAGCTGCTCAACCACGAGACCATTCGTGCAACGAACGTCTATGTGGCAGCGTACATCTTCATCTTTGCAGCGTCCTTCCTGCTCATCAGTCTGGACGGCTTCGACATGGTGACGAACTTCACGGCCATTGCCGCCACCCTGAACAACATCGGCCCCGGCCTGAATCAGGTCGGCCCCATGATGAACTTTGGCAGCTACTCCAACCCCGCCAAGCTCGTCATGATCTTCGACATGCTCGCCGGCCGTCTGGAGATCTTCCCGATGCTGGTGTTCTTTCTGCCCGATACGTGGAGGAGATTCTGATTGAAATCGACGCGGAACCGTGATATACTGAAGCAAAGAGGTGATTTTCATGAGCGTTCGGGAACAACTGAATGAACTGACGGCGGCATTGCCGGATTATAAGCTGGCCTATGTGCTGGCCTATGTGCAGGGACTGATAGCAGATGAGACAACAGACCAGGCGGACGATGCCTACTGTGAGCAGCTCCTGAAAAACTACCAGGAGAATCCTGACCCGCACAAGCATGATGCGGTTCCGCTGGAAGAGCTTGCACAGGAACTGGGGATCGCACTATGAAGTATCACATCGTAGTGGAAAAGTGGGCGGCAAAGTTTATTCGCAAACAACAGCCTGCACAGTAATAGCGAATCATGCAGGCACTTGCACAGCTTCCATTTGCAGGGGATATCAAGCCGATGGCGGGTTCAGAAGGACTCTACCGACTGCGTGTCGGTGACTACCGCATTCTGTATACCGTGGAAGAAGAAATCATCACAGTCCGTGTGACCGATGCGGGAAATCGCGGCGATATTTACAAGTAAGAAAAGCAAAAGGACTGTCACCCATTTGAGTGACAGTCCTTTTTGTATGCAGCAACGTTCAGAACGTCAGATCGACTTTTTCCTGTGCGCGGTACTGCAAGGCTTCCAGCACGGAATCTTCGTCGAGGAGCTGCTTTCCGGCCAGGTCGGCGACGGTGCGGGCCACCCGGAGGATGCGGTCATGGGCGCGGGCAGAGAGGCCCAGCGCGTCGTAAGAAGCGCGGAGGAGCTGCTCGGCACCGGGGGTCATCCGGCA
>ULTW01007977.1_pt1 | contig 12135 bp, 8 predicted proteins | sample 1957961 | NCBI WGS metagenome assembly ULTW01 (sample SAMEA4835744, study PRJEB28245) | human gut metagenome | biome: gut microbiome; material: fecal sample | place: Denmark | collected 2008 | reverse complement strand
CACCATGTTCGCCTGTAAGCGAAGCCAGATAATAAGCGTTCGCAGTTACAATCTTCTTGCCGGCAGCTCCATTCTTGCCCTTCAGCAGATGGTCGCAAAGCTTCACCTCTGTATATTTACCATCCGAAGTGCCTGTGGTCACCTCATGACGGGAGAAGCTATAGTTGCCCTTGTTAGGCGCTCCATTGAGAGCAAAGACATACTGCTTTCCATCGGTGTTCACTATCGCCTGGGATGGCAAGGCGAGACACTGCTGGCTACCTGTAGCTATCTTTCCGCTTACATACATACCTGCGAAAAGCTTTCCGCCATGGCTATTGCCTGAAGAAGAATGCAGATAACTCTTCACGCTTGCTGCATCCAATTTTACGTGAACAGCAACGGATTTCGAGTTGTCGTTAAAGTATTGGTTCATTCCATATACCGTTCCTGAAAGTTTTACGCCAGGCTGATTAGTCAGGTTTATGGTCACCCGATTTCCAACCTTAATCTTTGATAAATCCTTCTCGAAGACATTGAGGTCACATTCCACTGCCTGGGTGTTTCTAATCTTCATCAGAGGAGTCTGCATATCAGCATAACTTCCTAGACTGGCAGTCATCTCGCTCACGATGCCGGAGATAGGCGCATGCAAAGGGAACGCTGTGGTAAACTTGCCTTTGGATACAGCAGAAGTAGAAATACCCATCTGGCTGAGCTGCCTGCCAATACCCAAAAGATTGGCATGAGCCACTTGGTAATCTTTCTTGGTCTGCTGTAAGGTACGCTTCACACCTGCTCCCTGCTTACTGAGCAGAAGTTGGCGCTCCAAATCTGCCTTGGCAAGTTCACACTCCTTGGCTGCAGAGTAATACTCGCGCTGAAGACTTACCACATCTGTATTTTCAACGGTAGCTACAACCTGTCCTTTATGAACAAGCTGCCCTTCTTTCACAAAAATAGATTTCACGATACCGCCCATCAAAGAGGCAACATCACCCATTGCCTGCGGACGAAGCACAAGCGATCCTTTCGCTTCTATGGTAGCATCCATCTCACGCTCCACAGCTTCACCCATCTTCAAATCTACGGTGCTGACCTGCTTGGCAGTCAACGGAATATGATCAAAATCAACTTCTTCTTCATGCTCATGCTCCTCGTGTGCATAAGCCTCAGAACCGGTCTGCTTCCCAAAGAAAGCGAATCCAGCCCAGGCAATCGCCGTAACGGCGACAATCAAAATTATTCTTTTCATGCTTGTTTTTTCCTTCTATTTTATAATTCTACACTACAGTTTCACGCAACGGATCTTATAAAAAATCCGTTGGCAAAAGTACACAGAATCCCTTGCAACTCAGTTGCATTTGAATCTTCAAATCGATTTTTGCAACCAAGTGGCAAACTTGTAAAATCATAAAATAGAAGGAGGTCCCCGTCTGCTATAGCCTGCCGCCAGTTCCTCAGCAAGAGGAGAAGCTGCCACATGCTGCCATCTCACTGAAATGAGTGAGAGACGAGGGAAGGTCAAAAGGGAAGAACAGAACAGGACCACAAGCTGATGGTTCTCATCTACCTGCAACTTGCGGATTCCCTTCACCATTTTGGAATTGACGACAAACTGATGCATTTGACGAACGCTACAGTTCTCACGGTCGCTATCATTTTCCTGATCATGATGGTCGGTATGTTCATCATTGATGTTGCCATCCTGCTCACATTGCTCCTGAATCATACAGATACGCCCCATGTGGTGATGATGGGTCATCACCGTGGATAGCAATATGCTCAATGTAGCTATCCAGAGGCTGAATATGTATAATCTTCTTTTTCTCATTCGCAATTTGGCTACAAAATTACAGTTTTTTTGCAATATTACCAAGATGACGTGATGATTTTATAGCATTTTTTCTAAAAAAAACTAAAAGACTAGTAACCGTACTTGGTTCATAGCCATATTTAAAACAAAATTTAGTATCTTTGCAATCAAAATTAGTACATAAATAAAAATGAAAAAGTTTATTGCAGTTTTACAGTTACTCTTAGTAGTAATGTTGGCTCATGCGCAGATGATGAACCCTGTGAAGTTCTCTACCTCGCTCAAGACCAATGGAACCGCTGTAGCGGAAATCGTGTTTAATGGAAAGATCCAACCGGGATGGCATGTCTATTCTACAGGTTTGGGCGCAGACGGACCTATTTCAGCCACTTTTAACGTAAACAAGCTTGACGGTGTAGAACTCGTAGGCAAGTTGCAGGCTCGTGGCCATGAAATTTCAAAGTTCGATCCTCTCTTTGAGATGAAGTTACGCTTCTTCGAGGGTAGCGCTACTTTCGTACAGAAAGTGAAGTTCACCAAGCCTAACTATCGTATCGATGCTTATTTGGAGTATGGCGCTTGCAGCGACCAGAATTGTCTCCCTCCTAGCGAGGCAAGCTTCAAGCATAGTGGTAAATCTCCAGCTGTAGATGGCAAGGAGGGAACTGCTGATGTAGATGCGAAAAACAATGGTCAGGTAGAAGATCCAGCAGCTATCGCTAAGGCGAAAGCAGACTCTTTGGCTCAACTTGCCGTAGCAGAGAAAGTAGATAGCACAGCTAATATTGATTCTTCATTCTCTGTTGATGGTGATGATGCTAAGGCTTGGTGGAAACCTGTTGTAAAGGAGCTTCAGGCATTTGGTGGCAACAATGACATTGCCAACCATTCACTCTTCTATATCTTCATTATCGGTTTTGTTGGCGGTTTGCTCGCTCTTGTAATGCCATGTATCTGGCCTATCATTCCTATGACAGTAAGCTTCTTCCTGAAGCGTGCCAAGAATGACAAGAAGAAGGGTATCCGCGATGCTATCACTTATGGTTTGAGTATTGTCATCATATACTTGGCACTCGGTCTCACCGTTACTGCCATTGCAGGTCCTAGTACCCTCAATGCGCTTAGCACAAGTGCGGTGTTCAACATCATCCTCTTCTTGCTTCTAGCAGTCTTCGCATTCTCATTCTTCGGATGGTTCGAAATCAAGTTGCCAGACAGTTGGGGTAATGCTGTAGATAACAAGGCTTCCAGCACAACAGGACTCATCAGCATCTTCCTGATGGCGTTCACACTCGTGCTCGTAAGTTTCTCTTGTACCGCTCCTATCATCGGCCTGCTTCTGGTACAGACAGTTACATCAGGTGACTGGTTGGCACCAACCATTGGTATGTTTGGTTTTGCCCTTGCTCTCGCCTTGCCATTCACCCTCTTTGCACTCTTCCCATCTTGGTTGAAATCAGCTCCTAAGTCTGGTTCCTGGATGGAGACCATCAAGATTGTGCTTGGTTTCATTGAGCTTGCTTTCTCTTTGAAGTTCTTGTCTGTAGCAGATTTGGCTTATGGCTGGCACATTATGGATCGCGAGGTATTCCTCTCACTCTGGATTGTCATCTTCGGTCTGCTCGGTCTCTACCTGATTGGCAAGTTGAAGTTCCAGGTAGATGCCATCGGCGGTGACCTCAACAAGCCAATGCCAGTAGCTTGCATTATGCTTGGTCTTTGTTCTTTGGCTTTCTCTGTTTATATGATTCCTGGTCTTTGGGGTGCACCTTGCAAGGCAGTAAGTGCTTTTGCCCCACCTGTAAATACCCAGGATTTCAACCTGAATACCAAGGTGGTAGAACCGGCTTATAAGGACTACGAGGAAGGTATGGCAGCAGCGAAGGCAGCAGGCAAGCCTGTACTGATTGACTTTACCGGCTACGGTTGTGTCAACTGCCGTAAGATGGAGGCTTCTGTATGGACAGACCCTAGTGTTACTGACATTTTGACAAAGGACTACGTACTCATCTCACTCTATGTAGATGACAAGACTCCATTGTCACAGCCTATGGAGGTGACTTTCAATGGCGAAAAGCGTACATTGAGAACCATCGGCGACAAGTGGAGCTACTTGCAGGCAAGCAAGTTTGGTGCTAATGCCCAGCCATTCTACATTCCTGTGGATAATGAGGGAAATCCTCTGAACGCTGCATTCAGCTTCAAGGAGGATGTCAGTGCTTATCTTGACTTCTTGCATAAGGGTCTTGATAACTATCGTAAGTAATAATTAACTTTTCATAAGGCGGGAGTGGCATGTTATTTGCTATTCCCGTTTTTGTAATTAAAGTATAACACTATAATTTGTAATTAAAGTATAACACTATAAAAAGAGGAATTTATGAACAATAAAGAAGTTCCAGTCCTGCTTTTGACAGGCTATCTGGGCAGTGGTAAAACTACCCTGCTCAACAAGATTTTGGCTAACAAGAAGGGTATCAAATTTGCCGTTATCGTCAACGATATCGGTGAGGTGAATATTGATGCTGCTCTCATAGAGAAAGGTGGCGTGGTAGGTAAGAAGGATGATTCTCTGGTTTCACTCCAGAATGGATGTATTTGCTGTACCTTGAAGATGGACCTTGTAGAACAGCTCAAGGAAATCGTAGATATGAAGCGTTTCGACTATATTGTAATAGAAGCAAGCGGTATCTGCGAGCCAGCACCTATCGCACAGACCATCTGCTCTATCCCATCCCTGGGTCCTCAGTATATCAAGAACGGTATCTTGCGCCTAGACAGCATCGTTACTGTAGTTGATGCACTTCGTATGAAGGACGAGTTTGCCAATGGTTCTGATTTGATGAAGCCAAACCTCGATGAGGAGGATCTCGCTTCTCTCGTCATCCAGCAGATGGAATTCTGCAACATCATCCTTCTCAATAAGGCAGCAGATGTAGAGCCTAAGGAGTTGGAGCACCTGAAGCAGATTATCCGCGCTATCCAGCCTAAGGCAGAGATTTTCGAATGCAACTATGGTGATGTAGATCTCGATCTGATTGTCAATACTCACAAGTTTGACTGGCAGACTGTTGCAACATCAGCAGGCTGGATTCAGGAAATCGAATCTGAACGAAGCGGAGAAGAGGACCATGAAGAAGAAGAGCATGAGCATCATCACCACCATGATGAAGACGATGACGAGCACGAGCATCACCATCATGATGAAGAAGAGGACGAACATGAGCATCACCATCACGATCACGACCATGACCACGAAGGTGGCGAGGTTGAGGAATATGGTATCGGAACCTTCGTATATTATCGCCGCAAGGCATTCGACCTGGCTCTCTTCGATGAGTTTGTTGCAAGAAAATGGCCTCGTGACGTCGTTCGTGCCAAGGGTATTTGCTATTTTGCTGATGAACCAGATATGTGCTATGTTTTCGAGCAGGCTGGTCAGCAGAAGACAGTCAAGCAGGCTGGTCAGTGGCTCGCAACAATGCCAGCCGACCAGCTCGCAGAACTGCGCAAGAACAATCCGCAGCTCGAGAAGGAATGGGATGAGAAACTTGGTGACCGTATGATCAAGATTGTATTCATAGGTCAGCACATCAAGGACCAGAAGGATGCTATTATCGCCGAACTTGATAAGACTTTAGCACTCTAAGGGAAGTCGCCCTGTCAGGCAAAAGCATGAAGAGATTTATGTTTTTGTCCTCACAGGGCGTTATATTTTACTTGTTAAACTTAAGAGATAATAGCGCATTTTAACTACCGAAAAGCTGAAAAAGCCAGAAATTAAAGGAAAAATGCGGGTAAAAATGCAGTTTTTTCTTCGTTTGTACTTTTAATTCGTTTTTTTTTGTTAAATTTGCACCCGATTATAAATAATTAAGTGAATATACAAAGAAATGAAGACCGATTTTCGACCTGCATATATTAAGGACTTTGAGGCGTGTTGGAACATCATTGACCAGGCTCGTCGCTCTATGATTGCATCAGGACGTCATCAGTGGACTAATGACTATCCTGCTGAGCACGATATAAAAGACGACATCAACAATGGTAATGCATACGTACTTACCGTAGATGGCGAGGTGGCTGTCTATGGTGCAGTAGCACTCAATGGTGAACCACAGTACGATTTTATCGATGGCGACTGGCTTACCACAGGCGATTATTATGTAATACACCGCTTTGCTACGTTGCCTAAATATCAGCGTGAGGGTTTCGCACGTATATTTATTAATAAGGTGAATAGTCTCTGCGAGGTAGAAAAGGTTCCTAGCATCAAGGTAGATACCAATTTCGATAATCTTCCGATGATTAACTTGCTCTCTTCCATGGGCTTCTGCATCTGCGGAAGAATCAACTATGGGAACAGAGGTATGCGCTTTGCTTTCGAAAAGCAAACGATACAGCCACAAATACAATAACGATTTACAGACATTATGGAGGATAAATTAAATAGAATGAGAAGCTTGGTCAATCAACTGAACCAAGCTTCTGATGTTTATTATAACGGCAAGGGGGAAATCCTTACCGATTACGAATGGGATGCCCTGTTTGACCAACTCAAGAAGCTGGAAGAGGAAACCGGCGAAATTCTCCCCGATTCCCCTACCAACAAAGTTTCTGAAGATACGATCGTCGGCCAGAAGGAAGAACACGAATTCGCTGCTCTCTCTCTGGCAAAGACCAAGAAGGTCAGCGACCTCGTCAAGTGGGCAGAAGACCGCCCTATCTGGATTTCCTGGAAGCTGGATGGCCTCACCTTGGTTGTGACATACGACAATGGCAAACTAACCAAGGTGGTGACCCGCGGTAATGGTCATATTGGCACCAACATTACGCATCTGGCACCAGCTATCAGTGGTATTCCGCAGTCCATCAGCGAAAAGGGACATCTCGTGATTCGTGGCGAGGCAGTCATCTCCTATGCTGACTTCGAGCAGTTTATCATCGAAAGCGAAGGTGATTATGCCAATCCCCGCAATCTTGCATCCGGATCTCTTTCTTTGAAAGATGTAGAAGAAGTAAAGCAGCGCCATATCCAATGGATTCCTTTCACCCTGGTTTATTGCGAACAGGAAATCACATCATGGGGCAAAAGAATGCAGTGGCTGGAAGAACTGGGTTTTCATCCGGTAGAACGCCAGAACATAGAACAGCCAACTACCGAAAACATTCAACAGGAAATTGATGCATTTACAGCTAAGGTGACCAATAAGAAGAATCCTTTCCCTGTAGATGGTCTCGTCATCTGCTACGATGATACCTCCTATGCTGCTACTGGTTCCGTAACAGGTCATCATGCAACAAGAGCCGGTTACGCCTTCAAATGGCAAGATGAGCACGCCGATACCGAACTCGACCACATCGAATGGTCGTGTGCAGCCAATACCATCACTCCAGTGGCTGTCTTCAAGCCTGTAGAACTGGAAGGCACAACTGTTCAGCGAGCATCTCTCTGCAATGTAAGTGAATGCGAGCGTTTGGGTATCGGAGGCAAGGGAACCCGATTGCAGGTAATCAAGGCCAACAAGATTATCCCAAAGGTGATCAATGTGACAGAATCACTGGGTGTCTTTGAAATTCCTGAAGTGTGTCCTGTCTGCCATGCTGAAGCTATCGTTAGAGAAAGCGAAAGCGGTACGAAAACACTGCATTGTACCAACCCTCAATGTGCGGCGAAGCAGTTGAAGAAGTTCACGAGATTCGTAAGCAAGGAAGGTTTGAACATAGAAGGTATTTCTGAACAGACCATCTGGAAGCTGGTAAACGAAGGCCTGATCAGTGAATATGCAGACTTTTATCATCTTTCTGATCATGCCTATGTCATCTCTTCCTGGGAAGGATTCGGAAAGAAGAGTGTAGGCAATATGCTGGAAAGCATCCGCAAAAGCCGGAATACAGATGGTCGTCATCTGCTCTATGCGCTGAACATCCCGCTGTGTGGAGGTGATGTTGCCAAAAAGCTCATTGAACGCTATCCTGTCAAGGAACTGATAGAAACCGCACGGCTCTGCATGTTTGATGATGAGTTTGCCAGCATCGACGGCATTGGTCCTGAAAAAAGTGCCAAATTCATCGCCTGGTTCAAAGATGACAACAACTTCGCTCATGTACAGCATCTGATGAAGGAGCTGACCATTACAGAACAGGCTCCTGTAGAAAAAGGCACGCTGTGTGATGGACTAACCTTCGTTGTAACGGGCGATGTTCATCATTATAAAAACCGCAACGAGTTGAAGGCCTACATCGAGAGTCAAGGTGGCAAGGTGACGGGTAGCGTAAGCAAGAGCACCAACTATCTGATTAATAACGATGCTGCCTCGCAAAGTTCAAAGAACAAGAAGGCTCATGAACTCAACATCCCTATCGTCACGGAAGATGAGTTCGTTGAGAAATTCGGATAAAAAAGAAGTTCGTTGAAAAATTCGGACAAAAGAGAAATCCCTTAGACTCCAACAAGCCTAAGGGATTTTTATTTGGTTATTCTTGAATTAGTGCGTTCCGCAATATTGTCCCATAAAAAGGATACCGCCACTCTGACTGTCCTGAATCATATACACGAATGGACGGTCAGCGATGAACTCCACATTTCTTGTCTCCTCAGGTGCCATGGCAGTCAGCATCACGGCAGCAGTTACAGCAGCAGCCTTTGTTCCCTGCTCATTCACCTCTATCTTTGCCTTCTGGAGCATTTTGCTTACAAAGAAATTGCCGTCAGCAAAATGACTGAAGTTCGCTTTGCCTGCCACAAACATAGAAGGAGCACCCAAATCACTGATGATTGCATTCAGAGGCAGTTCCTGCTCGATGGTAAATTTAGGCAACTTGAGATTCACCATACAGTTTTCCATATTCTGCGAAATCTGATTCAGCTTCTCTTCATCCAGACCTTTCATCATTTCCTGAATATTCTTGCCCTCATTTGGCAGAAGTACCAGCATGCGATAGCTGCCATTGCCATAAGGAAGATCTACAGCCTTGAAATCCTTGTTCTCAGCATAGAAGAGCTTCTTTACCTGATGCATCATCTCTACTTTCTGGATATCACGTGTATAGCCACGGAAGTTCTCCAGCTTAGTGTCCTTGGCATTGAACTTGTTCTGCCATGTTCCCTTGAAATAGATGGCATTCATCAGATACGATACTGCATCGGCTGAAACCTGATCAATAATACGGGGAATCATGCCGTTGGTCTTTTCCTTACACCAGCCATTGATGCGGTCAGTTGACTTGGAAGAGGTGAAATCAAGACTTTCGATACCTGCCTGATAACTATCACTTACCTGCTGGGAGAAATTCTTGTTCAGTTTGAAGTTCTTGTTTACTGCGATATAATTGGCAATATTAACAGTTGTCTGCTTGTCTTGATGATTGGCATGAAGAAGCATAGCCTTATAAAGCTCATTCAGATCGTTGACAGAAACTCCTTCGCAACCGATAGCTTTCAATATCTCCTGTTGAGTGATTCCATCCGCACCATTTGCCAGCATTCCCATCAGATAAGATACGCTCATAGGTGAAATCACCTTAGACTCCATATCTGAAATCTTGTTGAAGAGACGAAGCGCAAATGCATTGTTCTTCTTCACAATATCCTGCTGGGTGTCAGAAAGAACGAGATAGCTATTATCCAAATCCTCTTCATTCTTACCCATTTCGCTGTCCTTGCTTGCATTGGAATCACCGTTTATTTTCTTGCTGCTGGCACAAGAAGTCATAGCCATTGCAGCCATCATCATCAGAGCTGCCATAGTTATCTTACTGTCATTTCTCTTTTTCATAATCTTTTAATTTTGTTGATAATCTGTCTATGAAATGCAAGTTGCTGCGATTCCTTGCATCGGAAGGCTAAAATTTAAGACTCGTTAACTGCCTCCTTACCTGGCAACACACGCAAATGATATCTGTTACCATCGAAGTCAACACGCATCAGACTCTGAGGTTTGGTTATCTTGGCTAACTCAAGAGCCACATGCCCCATCGTTCTGCGAAGATTCAATTCGATACAAGATACAAGCTCTAACTGGCCATCCTTTGCTGCAATCATCATATCTACTCCAAACGGACCATTATAGTTTTCCTTTAACTCTGGTTCAACTATATCTATAATTTTCTGTCTTGCAGAGAGAAGCGTATCTTCGCTGACGTATTTCTTCATCATATCAATCTTCTCTTCTTCAGAGCAGAGCAAGTTACCGGTATAGGCATTTTTGACGGTGTCGAAGAGCGAGAGTCCCAGATAGTGTACCTTGCCGTCACGCATCTCGAATTCCATACCGAAATCTTTCACCTTATTATAATATGGCTCTACGGTAACACCACCCTGCCTGAAGATGATGTTGCTTACCCAGCGTTGGAAAGCCGGATATTCACCATTTGTCCGGAACTCATCGGCAGAAACATATTTCACGCCTCTTCCACTGCTGCTCCAAGGAGCCTTGACAACAGCTTTGCCCCACTTCATTACGCATTCCTTAACCAGAGCAAAGTTGTCTGCATACACTACATTCTGCTGCAGATGTTCAGCGGCCCATTGGCGGCTGCTTATCGCGCGTACCTTATCTAATACCTCATCAGTAGGCAGCATGATTTCCGGCAAACCGATACGTTCCAGCTCGCCTTTCAGACTCAAGTCCCATCCCCAAGGATGCACGCAGTCTATAAACTCCGTCTTAAGCAGATGCTCAAGCTGCAGTTTGGTTATAAACTCAACTTTTTCCATCAGGTGATCCCCCAAATGGCGCACCTTGTCGCGTGCATTGTCGATGTCGTCAACAAGCACCAAGTCACCCTGATCTGCCCACAAGGCAGGAATAAATGCAAGGTCGCTTCGCAACTGTCTTCCTGCATGTGGAGCGGTAAACTGTCGCAAATGAGCGGCCAATGCCAAATCGTGTTCTGGATTGAAGATATGTAGTTTCATACTGCAAAGATACAAATTATTGAGATAAAAACGGCAAAAGAAGGTAAGTTTTACTTAGAAAAGTGCTAAATAATGAAAAAAATGTTAGTTTTTGCTATCTAGAGTTTGCAAATTTAAAATATATTATTACCTTTGCATCGTAAAAACAAAATATGAATCAATATTAAACGCATGGAAGAAGCATTCTTCAGAACACATACATACCTAGTTGAGCATACAGATGCTCCAGTCAGACGAACCTTGATGGATGAGATTGACTGGAACGATCGTATGATTGGCATCAAAGGCACTAGAGGCGTAGGCAAATCTACCTTTCTCCTCCAGTATGCCAAGGAACACTTTGGACCATACGATCGCAAGTGCTTGTATGTGAACATGAACAACTTCTATTTCCAGAGCAGAGGTATTGCCGATTTTGCAGGTGACTTTGTGAATCAAGGTGGACGAACACTCCTGATAGACCAGGTTTTCAAGCAGCAGGACTGGAGCAAGGAGCTCCGCAAATGCTACGACTTGTATCCTGAATTGAAGATCGTGTTTACAGGTTCCAGCGTCATGCGCTTGAAGGAAGAGAATCCAGAACTCAATGGAATCGTGAAGAGTTACAATCTCCGTGGCTTCTCATTCAGAGAATATATCAATCTGAAGACGGGCAACGATTTCCAGCCATACGAGCTCGAAGATATTCTCCGCAATCATGAGCACATCATCAAGCAGATCCTTCCCAAGGTGAGTCCGATGAAATACTTCAATGATTATCTGCATCATGGCTTCTACCCATTCTTCTTGGAACAGCGTAACTTCACAGAGAATCTACTAAAGACAATGAATATGATGACCGAGGTTGACATCCTCCTCATCAAGCAGATAGAACTGAAGTATCTGCCAAAAATAAAACGCCTGTTCTACGAGTTGGCTGTCGAAGGCGCCAAGGCTCCCAATGTGAGCCAGCTGGCCGAAAGCATCAATACAAGTAGGGCAACCGTGATGAACTACATTAAGTATCTGGCGGATTCCAGACTCATCAATATGATCTATCCGGAGGGGCAGGATTTTCCGAAGAAACCATCTAAGGTGATGATGCATAATACTAACTTGATGTACGCTATCTATCCTATACAGATTGACAAGCAGGAAGTGATGGAAACATTCTTCGTCAATTCACTTTGGAAAGACCACAAAGTTCACCAGGGCGGTAAAGATCACTATTATACAGTGGATGGCAACAGAAAATTCAGAATCTGTGATGCACAAACTACCAACAAGATGCGTAGTAATCCAGATACCATCTATGCCCGTTACAATACGGAGGTGGGCAAGGACAACAAGATTCCGTTATGGCTCTTGGGATTCCTGTATTAACGAAATTTCGAAAAGAAGAATTAAATACAAAACATTTTTAATATTTTATCTAAAAGTA
>ULTW01027633.1_pt1 | contig 12144 bp, 10 predicted proteins | sample 1957961 | NCBI WGS metagenome assembly ULTW01 (sample SAMEA4835744, study PRJEB28245) | human gut metagenome | biome: gut microbiome; material: fecal sample | place: Denmark | collected 2008 | reverse complement strand
ATCCGGCTACCGTGATCACTCCTATACCTTTGATGGCAAGCTTTTATTTTACCACTTCTGTCAAGAAAAGAATAGCAGGCGAATATTTGTTTTTCAAATAATCGCCTGCCATCGAAAGGGGGTGGTTGTTAGCACATTATAATTTAAACTGGTTCACAATACTGTTTAACTCTTTTACATACTCAACCATATCATTGGATAATGCATCCGTCTTTCCAACCATCTCAAAGATTTCGGAAGACTGGTTCTCAATATCTCCAATTCCGTCTACCGAAGTATTAATAATACCGGAAATGCTGTTGATATTATTCTTAATTTCAACCATTTCTTCATTCAGTTTGTTAACGGAACTACTGATTTCACCCATGATATTTTCAATGTCTGCAGAACTGTTATAATAATTCACTCCTGCTTCCATAAATCCATGATAATCTGCCATTACCGTAGTGTCCATATAATCCATTGCCTTGTTCAGACACTCTACCATGCCTTTGGCAGCATCTTCAATTACTTCTACGACCTGTTTAATATCTCCGGTTGTCTGCTCGGTCTGGGTTGCGAGTTGTCTGATTTCTTCTGCAACAACTGCAAATCCTCTTCCTGCATCTCCCGCTCTTGCTGCTTCAATTGAAGCATTCAGTGACAAAAGATTTGTTTGGGAGGCAATCGCCGAAATCTGTTGTGCCAGCTTGCTGATTTCGCTGATTTTCTGTGCCTTCTCAACTGCAGACTCTGTTTCTCTGCTCAGCTCTTCATACATGTACTTTGTCTTCTCGTTCGCTGCCTTGGAAGATTCCTGCATTTCTCCGGATTGCAGATGAACGGAAGTCGCTTTTTCTTTTCCGCTTTGCAGCCGCACATTCACTTCTGCCAAATCTGCAGTAATTTCCGTGATGTTATTCTCAATCATCGCTACCGAAGGCAATACATTCTGCTTCATCTCATTCGACAACTGGTCCGTGGTACTAAGATTTCGATTCGAATTCTTCTCCAAAACCCCAACCATGTTCTCCAATGCATCCGAGCCGTCATGTATCTTGTTGGAAACCTGCGAAATTCGCTTAACAACACTTTGAATGTTATCTTTGAAATTTGTTATGGCACGGGCCATCGCACCGGTTTCATCGTTATTGCTTTCATACTTGCCTGTAACGGTGTTGGAAGAAAAGTTCAATTCGCCGCTTTCCTTTAATACATCGGTCATCACCCGAACCGGTCTTGCAATTGTCTTTGCAAGGAGCCAGGAAACAATCAGCATGGCAACAATACATATTGCAGCACCAAGTATTCCAATAATTACAATGGGGCGAACCACGCTTAATGCCTCCGATTTATCTGCCATAATCAGCAGCATCGGGTTGGACCCATCGCATACATAATACGCAACGAGCATGGTTCTTCCACCAACCACAGTTTCCGTCACAGACGTTTCCGGAATATCCGACTTTGCAATTCTGCTCATCAATTCCGGGACAACCGTTTCCTCCGGAAACTGGTCCAGATAATTCGTAGAGTTATAACTTGCGTCCGGGTAATAGCAAATCAACCCCGAACTGTTTACAAACACCGGATAACAGCTTTCTACACTTTCAATCTGTACGTTTTCAAAAAGTGCGTCCAGTTCCTCCTGCAACAGCATGGAATAACCATTTTTTTCCAGACGATACTCCACCAGAGAACCATACGCTTTCACAAGGTTCTTCATATTATCGCAGATACTGTCCCGATACAGAGAAGTTACCTTTGGTAGAATACTCAATTCGCTTACAACGACTGTAATCATGGAACTGATAAATACCAGCAGCATAATCTTCTGCGCAATGGAAATCTTAATTTTACCAACATCTAATTTTTTTGCTCCGGTTTCCATTTTTCCGTCTCCATTCATCCCTAAAGTATTCTGTAATCAGCGTCTCTATCCGGTTTTTCATGTAGATAATTATTTTCCTGTCTTACGTGTACGAACATCAAATGCAACTGCAATGATGAAAATAATACCCTTTACAACGTACTGATAGGAAATATCTACGCCCATCAGGTTCATACCATTTGTCAGGGACACAATAACAAGTGCACCAATAATCGTATTTGTAACACGTCCGATACCACCACTTACAGCAACACCGCCAATGTAAGAAGATGCAATGGCATCCATTTCAAATGCATTACCTGCAGTAGGTGTTGCAGACTGCAATCTGGATGTATAAAGAATACCTGCCAGAGCTGCCAGAACACTCATGGAGCAGAATGCGAACATCGTTACCTGACGAACGTTTACACCGGAAAGTTCCGCTGCCTGGTCATTACCACCAATACCATAAATGTAACGACCAAGTCTTGTCTTGTTCAACATATAATTATACGCTAAAAGAATCACTCCGACAATAACTGCGGTCCATGGAATTCCCTGATATTTTGCAAGTACATAAATAATTACCATAATAATTGCAGAAACGAATACCAGTGTACCAATAAAGATTGGCATGGAAACTACTTCAAAGTTGTATTTCTGCTTATTCTTTCTTGCCTTAATCTGGGACATAATTACCAGTACAACTGCCACAATACCAATCAGCAGGGTAAGGAAATGAATTTTATTTCCAAACAATACAATATGTAATGGTAAATCCGGAATAAAGCCATTGGACAATGCGTTAAATCCTGCATTTGGTACAATGATGGTACCGGTTTTCTGCAAGGATAAGTTCAGCAATCCACGGAAAATGAACATACCAGCCAATGTTGTTACGAATGCGGGTACACCAACTCTTGTTACGAGAACACCCTGGTATACACCAATGGCAAGACCAATTACCAATACAATCGGTATTGCAACCCATTCACTCATGCCCTTCTGGGTCATCAGAATTGCTGCGATTGCGCCACTAAAACCTGCCACATAACCTACAGACAAATCAATATGCTTAATAATCAAAATCAAGGTCATACCAATTGCCAGAACAGCTACATATCCTGCCTGATTAAATAAGTTTGAAATATTTCTTGCTGTGACAAATCCACCATTGGTCTTTACTGCAAAGAATGCAATAATTGCAACCAACACGATGTACATCATGTAATCTCTGATATTCTTTTTTACTAAACTGCCAAGTTCCTTTCCAATAGAAACTTTTGCTTGACTATTTTCTCCCATCTTGCACCTCCTATGATTGAATAGCCATTGCCATGACTTTTTCTTCTGTTGCTTCTTCTGCTGAAAGTTCACCCGTAATGGTTCCTTCGGACATAACGTATAAACGGTCACTCATTCCTAATACTTCTGATAATTCGGAAGAAATCATGATTATACTCATTCCTTCTTCTACCAGCTTATTCATCAAGGAATAAATTTCGTATTTTGCACCTACGTCAATACCTCTTGTAGGTTCATCCAGTATCAGAATATTTGGTTTTGCAAACAACCATTTTGCAATCTGTACCTTCTGCTGGTTACCACCACTTAAGTTTCCTACCTTCTGTAATATGGAAGGTGCTTTGATATTGATGGATTCACGATATGAATTTGCCATGATAATTTCTTCATTTTCATTAATTGCCAAACCATTCTGTAATGCTTCCAGGTTTGTAATGGAGTTGTTATATTTAATATCCTGAATCAATACAAGACCATTTCCTTTTCGGTCTTCGGTTACATATGCAAGTCCGGACTGAATCGCTGCCTTCGGACTATGGAAATGTTTCTTCTCGCCATTGATGTATAATTCTCCGGATGTAATCTTATATCCTGGTGTATTACCGAAAATACTAAGGGCAAGCTCGGTTCTTCCGGCTCCCATAAGACCCTGGAGTCCTACGATTTCACCTTCATGTACTTTCATATTTATATGGTGCAGTATTTCTCTTCCCTTTACCGGGTCATCTACTGTCCAATCCTTTATTTCAAAGCATACATCTCCGATATTTACTTTTTCCCGCTTCGGATAAATGTTATCAATTTCTCTACCAACCATGTTTTTAATAATCATTGCTTCTGTAATATGTTCAGAAGCTGCATCCATGGAGCAGATTGTTGCACCATCTCGTAAAACTGTGATGGTATCTGCAATTGCCAAAATTTCTTTCAGCTTATGGGAAATCATGATACAGGTAACCCCCTGCTCCTTCAATTCCTTAATCAGCTTTAATAGGTTCTGGCTGTCATCTTCATTCAATGAAGCTGTCGGCTCATCCAAAATCAACAGCTTAACATTTTTGCTTAATGCTTTTGCAATTTCAACTAACTGCTGGTTACCAACACCAAGTTCTTTTACTTTCATGGAAGGGTCAATGTGCAACCGTACTTTTTCCAAAACTTCTTTGGATTTTACAATTGTTTCATTCCAGTCAATGGATTTTCCCTTCATAATTTCATGTCCGAAATAAATGTTTTCATATACACTTAATTCCGGAATCAATGCCAATTCCTGATAAATAATTGCAATTCCTTTTTCTTCACTGTCTGCAATAGACTTGAATTTCTGTACTTCGCCATTATATACGATATCACCCGTATAAGTCCCGAAGCTGTGCACTCCGGAGAGTACCTTCATCAACGTGGACTTTCCGGCTCCATTTTCTCCAACCAGGCAATGGATTTCACCACGTTTTACTTTAAAGTTTACATCACTTAACGCCTTAACTCCCGGGAAGGTTTTCGTGATGTCCTTCATTTCCAATATATAATCTTCCACCGCTGGACCTCCTTTAAAACAGAGCCGGCCTTATACCTCTCTAAGGTGAATAAAGCCGGCCCGTCTATCTCATTATCTCACATTAAGATTCTATGTTGTTGTTAATTATTCTAATCCTGTGAAGTCACCAGCTTCATAGTATCCAGAATCAATTAATGCTGACTTAACATTGTCTTTTGTTACAACTACTACGTCTGTCTGCTTAGCAGGAACATCCTTAGCTTCGTTGTTGTAAGTAGTATCTGTTGCAGGTGTTTCGCCGTTTAATACGGAAACTGCCATTGCTACAGAGTCAGCTGCCAATGTACGAGTATCTTTGAATACTGTCATGGACTGCTTGCCATCGATGATGTACTGGATAGAAGCCTTTTCAGCATCCTGACCAGAAATAACATAGCTTGTTACGTCCTTATCGGTAGAGAATACATCTGCGATTGCACGGGATGTACCATCGTTAGGAGCAAGTACACAAACATCGCCCTTAGCATCTGCGCCGTTTGCTGTTAAGTTAGCTTCTGCTTTAGACTTAGCAACGTTGAAATCCCAGTCTGTTGTAATCTGTCCAATGATTGTACTTAATTCTTCACGAGTAAGGTCTGCCTTATCCTGAAGTGCTACAGCTTCATCAGAGTTTACAATCTTGAATGTTCCGTCAGCAATCTTTGGCTGAAGAACGCTCCAAGCGCCCTGGAAGAAGATGAATGCGTTGTTATCAGTAGCTGCACCAGCGTAAAGGTAAAGCGGAATACCACTTCCTGCAGGAGCATTGTCAATTAAGAACTGTCCCTGAGCTGCACCTACTGCAAAGCTATCAAACGTTACATAATAGTCAACTGCATCTGTACCGGTAATCAATCTGTCGTATGCGATAACGGTAACGCCTTCTGCCTTAGCTGTTTCTGCTGCTGCAGCAGCTGCTGCTCCATCCTGTGCACAAATGATTAATACGTCGATACCCTGAGAAATCAATGTTTCAACATTTGTTTTCTCTGTTGCTGAGGAACCCTGGCTGAATAATACCTGATTTGTGAAACCAGCATCGCTGAGAATCTTTTCGAACTGTGCCTGGTCCTGTAACCATCTTGGTTCATCCTTTGTAGGAAGAACGATACCAACCTGAACGCTTCCGTCTGCAGAAGCTGCATCTTCAGCAGGAGCTGCATCCTCAGCAGGAGCTGCATCCTCTGTTTTGGTTTCTGCCGGAGCAGATGTTGTAGAAGAACATCCTGTGAGTAATCCAACTACCATTGTTGCTGCAAGTAACATGCTGAGTAATTTTTTTCTCATTTTTAAATAACCTCCCTTTGTTTGTTAACTGCTTGTTACAGTAGTTACTTTAACACAGGGAGGCATGACTTTAGTTGTTATGATTCTTCACATTTTTATGTTTTTTATAATAATGCAGAGCATGTATTAGTATTTTTTTGTCTGCACTTTTTTTCAAATGCAATTTTGTCCTATTGTACTTTGGGACGTTCAATATATACATCTTCCCGCAAATGAAATCCGCTGTCGATGATGGTGGCGTCTATATTTCCTTTCGTTACTGCCAGCGGCTGCAGCTTTATGTAGGGCACATCTGTAGTTCCATCGTTCAATGTTTCTTCTGTTACTACCGTCTCCCCCTTTGCCATTGCCACCGCACATTCTGCAGCAGATTTTGCAAGCTTTTCAATCGGTTTATACACCGTCATATATTGTGTTCCCGCAACAATTCTCTGGCACGCCTCCAAATCTGCATCCTGTCCGACCACACAGATTTCTCCTGCCAGCCGGTTTTCGGAAAGTACCCGGACCACCTCTCTTGCCAGGTCATCATTTCCGCACATAATCCCCTGTACTTCCCTGATTTCTTCCAGATGTTCCGCAACATACTGTCCTGCCAAATCCGCCTTCCAGTTGTCAATGTATGTCATATCTGCAACAACAATACCTTTTTCCGAAATAGCCTCCCGGAATCCCCGTTCTACATAGGAAACGTTATTATCCTCTGACGGACCGCAAATCATAATAATTTTGTCTCCCTTTTTCAGCACCTTTGCCATTTCCGTCCCCATGAGCTTTCCAACCATCTCATTATCAAACGATATATACAGGTCCGGGGCAGCCTCCAGTGCAAGGCGGTCGTAGGAAATCACCTTAATTCCTGCGTTTTTTGCTTTTTTAATCACTTCGGTTAGAGAATAGGAGTCAATCGGAACCACCACAAGCACATCAACCTTTTTGTCAATAAAATATTCAATCTGCTTTATCTGTTCCTGCGCATCTCCGTTTCCATTCTGCACATTCACTTCTGCCCCAAGCTCCTGCGCCGTAGAAACAAAGACATCACGGTCACGCTGCCAGCGCTCTACCACAAAATTGTCAAAGCAGCAGGCAATCTGTATTTTATCTTCCTCCCGTGGCTCTTCCACTGTTATTTTGCTTTCTTTCCTGCCGCAGCCTGCAAGCAAAAATGAAATTATCAGTATTCCCATATATAAGAAATTTCGATATCTCATGCGTTTTCTTCCCTTTTCTCTTTAAACTCCGTAGGTGTAAATCCTACATTCTTCTTAAAGGTTCTGCTAAAATAATTCGGATCTGCATACCCAATCTCATTACAGATTTCCTTCATGCTTTTATCCGTCTTGGAGAGCAGCTCTTTTGCCTTCTCCATCCGGATGCCTGTAACATATTCAATAAAACTTTGTCCCATCTCTTCTTTAAACAGCTTGCTGAAATAGTAAGGACTGATATTTATCTGTCTGCTCGTCTCATCCAGAGATACTTCATTCTGGTAATTGTGGTCAATATAATCCTTTGCAATTGCAATCAGATTCGTGGCCTGTTCTTCCTTTTTGTTTACAATATTACGACAGACATCCTGTATCTTCGTAATGAACCAGGTCCTGATTTCTTCATAGTTGCTCATATCGTTGATGCTTTTCAGGTAATCATGTCTGGAGCTGAAACGGTAGACCATCCCCCCGCTTTCGTATCCGATTTTCTCTGCCCAAAGCACAAATTCCAGTACCTTCAGCTTAATATCCATCACATTTTCTGCATTGCTTTCCAGCATCCAGTTAAAAAAGCTGGTGGCTTGTGCAGTTGCTCCCTCCAGATTTCCCTCTTCTACAAAGGAAAACAGTTTTTTCTCTGTCTGAACCGGATAATTCTCCTCATAATCGCATCCAATCGGAAGGTCTTTCACATGTGCCACACTTCCACTGGATATCCGGAAAGAATTAATCGCCTCCGAATAGGAAACACCTGCCTTTTCAAGAAGCATCACCGAACCAATCCCGACCCGGAATTTTGCATCAATTCTACCCGAAAGCTTGCGTACCATCTTTCTTGCGTTTTCGATTACTTCAATACGGCTGTCATACTCCTCGGAGCTTTCCTCTATTCCTACCGGAACATAAACAATAATCATGTTTGCCATCATCGGTCCCACAATTCCGGTAAAAAACTCCTTGATAATCTCCCGGATTCCCTGATAGCTCGACTGAACACGCACACTTGTACCAACCGTATTGGTAAGATGACCATTTTCCTGGTCATCGCCACACTTGATAACCATCATGTATCCCTGTTCCTCTTCTACCCCAAGGAGCTGCTTATACCGCTCCGTATCCTCGGCGTAATTGTCCTGAAACAACACCGAATATATCAAACCGCTCTCAATAATCGGAATGACCGTCTCCAGTTTTTCCCGAATCAAAAGGTCATTGCTCCGTTTTTCCCTGGAAACATCCACCTCTTTCATTGCCTTGCGGAGAATATCAATGATTACATTTTTTTCGATAGGCTTGTTAATATAGTCCAGAGCCCCCATTCCCAATGCCTGTTTGGCATAATCAAAGCGGTCATATGCACTCAGAATAATAAATACCGTATTATGGCAGGTCTGTTTGATTTCTTTCATCGCCTCAATGCCATTGATTCCTGGCATCTGAATGTCCATAAAAGCAATATCCGGACGAAAACGTTCCGCAAGCTCAATTACGCTTCTTCCTGTCTTTGCCGACTCAATCATGCAGCTATCGCCGAAATTCTTCTGAATGATGAAGCTTAATGCATCAATTACAATTCCCTCATCATCTGCAAGCATAATCTTGTACATGCGTTTTTCCTCCTCGTTTCATGACCTATTGCATGGGAATCCGAATGATGAATTCTGTTCCCTGGTTGATTCCATCGCTTTGAATCTGTAAAATATCCTCTTTTCCGTAGAAAAGGGCAAGCCGTTTTATTACATTATCCAGGCCGATTCCATTAGAATCCTTATTGTCTGCAGAAACCTGTACGCTTCCGCTGAGAATCTGATGAATTTTGTCCTGGCTCATCCCAATTCCATTGTCCTTCACGCTTACACAAATATCATTGTTATCCCGGTATACGGATAACAGAATTTTGCCTTCCCGGTCAATCCCCCGAATTCCATGGTTTACACAGTTTTCTACGATTGGCTGTAATACCATTGCCGGAATGGATGCATTTACCAGCCGTTTATCAATTTGCTTACTATAATGCACCTCTCCGGAAAAACGCACGTTAATAATATAAATATAATTATCTACCAGTTCAATTTCTTCATATAAGGAAACACTTCCGTAATCCTTTTTTACACTATATCGAAAGAAATCCGCCACATTCTGAACATATTCATAGGTTCTCTCCGCATCCTCCATCATTGCAAGCTGAGCACCCGCATTTAACGTATTGAACAGAAAGTGCGGATTAATCTGTGCCTGCAGGTATTTCAGCTGTGCATCCTTCAGATGTGCTTCCATTCGAAGCTCCTTTTCCTGCATCTGACGTTCTGTTTCCATGCTCTGGCGGAGCCGCTTGATGTATTCCTGAATACTGAGCACCATTTTATTGAATGCTTTCGTTACAACGCCCACTTCATCATTTGCATAAACTTCAATTCTGGCTACCTCCAGGTTTCCTCCCGCTACTTCATTCGCAGTTTCTGCAAGCTTGCGCAATGGCTGTATAATCCCCTGTGTCATCCAGATAATCAATACAATCGTCAGCATTCCCGTTAAAACAAACATCATCTGATTCAACGTTTCCACACGGTGCATGGTATTCATCAGTACGTGATAATTCTGCGAATTATGATAAAATTGTTTGTTATTCAGGCAATAGATGTAGTCCCGGATATACGTGCACAATTCCGTTGCTTCTTCATAATTCTCTTTATATTTCTCAACATCATAACCACGCCGGTACTTGATTGCCAGCTCGCTCACCTTCCGGTAACGCTCGGAAAGATTCCGAATGTTTTTCTCAAGTAAAAGCAATTCATCATCGGTAATCTGATTATTCAACCCTTCTACCAGTTTATCATATTCTGTAACATCCCGGTAAAAGTTCTCCATAGAATCCGTCTGCCGCAAGTTCAGATATTCCGTCATATCATCCTGTACCAGCGTCAGAATATTCTGCAGCTCATTCAGCTCTGTGTTACTCGCATACACCTGTTCAATCTGAAGCATCATTTCATCCAGATTGGAATAAATGTATACATTCACTCCAAACAAAACCACCGTCATAATCAGGAATACCGCTATCAGCTTCATCTGGATGGATATTTCAATTTTATGAAGTTTATTCTTCAGTCTTCGAAGCATCCTCAAGGTACTCCTTTACGTTCGTTTCCGTAACCGCATTGCCTTCCATCAGGAAAAAGCCGTTTACATATCCGGTATCCAGATATTCATTCAATGCATCCACGCATCGTCTCCCCATGTCCCGATAATCCACCGCTATGGTTGCCGAAATGATATTTTTATTTACTGCCTGTAAAATCGTATCTGAAGTATAATAGCCAAGCACATATACCTGACCGACAATATTGTAATCAACCATTGCCTGATATACACTGACGGTATTTTTCTCATTCAGACATATGATAAAGTCCGGCAGTTCCTCCATATCAATCAGCATTTCGCGAATGGATTCATCTGCATTAAAGGCACTTCTTCCATCCACCGACTTGATTTCCAAATCAAGCTGCAAATGATTTCCCTCATTCGTAAGTGTTTCCTTAATTCCGTTGCAGATAATGTTTTGTGTGCTGTCATCCGTAGATGCGTCCAGAAGAATCAACACTTCCCGATTCTTCTTGGTCGCAAGCTTAATAATCTGACGTCCGTACTCTCTGCCTAAACTGTATCCACCTACCCCTACATAACTTTTTCTTTGACTGTCCACACAGTCATTCACAACGGTAACTACCGGAATTCCCTCCTGCTGTGCCTCTCGAATGACATTCTGATATTCTTCGGTCTCCTCTGCTTCAAGAATAATTCCATCCACCTGTGCAGCAATTGCAATACGGGCAAGCTCTATTCTGGAGTAATCTCCATCCAGTCCCTCTCCCATAAGCTCTACATAAGCACCTGTTTCCTTGCCTTCTTCCAGACACCCTTCAAATATTTCTTCCCTTGACTGCTCCTCCGGCTGCTCCATAATCAATGCATAATGCCTGCGGTAGCTGCTTGTTTCGCTGTTCTTGTCATGCTGTCCCACCACCATATCCATCTGCTGTCTGGACAACACAATTTCCCCGACGATAAACCCTATCATTACACACTGGAAAAGCGCCAGCAGTGCTCCAAGTCCCTTGCTCCATTTTCGATTCCATCCTGATGTTGCTGCCATATCTCTTTCCTCGTTTTTGTCTGCTACTGGCATTCTAACACAAAACGGGCAGAATTATCAATTCTGCCCGGGATTTTTCTTTCGTAAACAGCCAGAAGTTCCTTTATTTACCGACCCCAAAAAGTTAGACCAATAATCTAACGATTGGAGGTCGGTATTTTTATGGCTAAGTATAGCTACGAATTCAAAAAAATGATTGTTGATGCTTATTTAAATGGAGAGGGTGGATATAAACATCTTTCATCTGTCTATGGTCCAACTAGAAGAGATATACAAAAATGGGTTCACAATTATCAAACTTTAGGAGATGAAGGTTTACTACGTTCTCGGAAAAATGATATATATTCTTTCGAAAAAAACTTTCTGTTGTAGAATTATATTTATCAAGTGAAATCTCATATCAAGATTTAGCATTGCAAGAAGGTATTACCAACCCCTGTATGATTACCAACTGGGTTAACCGCTTTCGAGCAGCCGGTCCTGATGCGTTGAGACCACATAAGAAAGGTCGAAAGAAAATATTGGATAAATCATGTAAGAATCCGAAAATAGTACCGTCAGAAGAGCCTTCCGTTGACACAAGCGCAGAGTATGTAAAAGAACTGGAAGATGAACTTCTGAAGTTAAGAATAGAGAATGCCTTTTTAAAAGAACTGAGGAGACTGCGTTTAGAGGACGAAGCAAAAGGATCTGATGTCACTTTTCCGGAAAGCTTTATAAATTCCTGCCACAGCTGCTCTACGGCAGCAGCATCTTCCACGTAATCGTAATCCTCCGTGCAGAAGCTGCAACCGAT
>ULTW01044243.1_pt1 | contig 12150 bp, 8 predicted proteins | sample 1957961 | NCBI WGS metagenome assembly ULTW01 (sample SAMEA4835744, study PRJEB28245) | human gut metagenome | biome: gut microbiome; material: fecal sample | place: Denmark | collected 2008 | reverse complement strand
GTTAGCGGTGTATGATGAGTGTGTCAAATCAATGTGAAAAAATGGACAATCTCAGTTGTCTCTGATGAGGTGACCTCAAAAGTGTGAGCATCATGAGAAAAAAGTTCTCACACGATTTGATTGGACTGTCAGTTTGGAATAAAATAGACTTCAATCAATATGCGGGAAACGGCTATCAGAGTACCTGGTCTGTACCACATAAGTATTACTATAGTGTTAAGTAACCGATACTCCAGTACCACCCGTATGAAACTCCAGTACCAGTTAGGTTACACAAAAAGTGGTACTGAGTATAGAGAAACAACTATTAGCTTTAATTACTCAAAAAGCGGACATTGGGCTTGAGTCCAATGTCCGCTTTTTCATATTTCATTTCTTGCTAATTGATTAAGAACGCTTGATAGTCCACTTATAACCAAAACGTAATTGATTTTTTTCATAATGGTTTACTTCCACAATGACCTCATCACTGGTCAACTTCTTGTAGGTCATCTTGAGAGTGAAAGGCGCGTCTTCTGTCCAATCGCAGTGATACTCCTTGACCAATCCCTTGGAACGAGTGCCCAACTTGCCACCAATAGCCAGGACATTCAAAATCTCACCATTAGTGCCATCAAAGAACTCAGCCTCCTCCAAAAGCAGCAACATATTCAGGTCAAGAACCTTATCAAAAGGTGCAGGAATGGCTGTTGTCTTGTCGTAAGCGAATGTAGAGACAGCATCCATGCTTTCACACTTCACCTTTGTGAGATAACCATTTTCCCAAACAAAAGTATGGTTGTCCCAGTCGTCAGAGCCATCAGCCTCACTGATGTCATTATAACGAGTCTGCTTCAGCGTACCATCAGTATTATAAGATATCTCAAATGGTCTTGTGCCATTCATCCATGACTGGAAGATAGTACCACTAACTACCCTACCATTCTCCAATTTGGCATTAAAGTCTACCACTTCCTCTTTTGTCTTCTGAGAAGGATAATTGATAAATTTTCTATTCCAATCCGTCTTAATGCTTGTTCCCGAGTGAAAGATTGTTCCTGTAGTAGTCTCAATACAATAGTCGTCGTCAGCATTATCAAATTCATCACGAAACACATGCTTGAACCTCGTCAAATTGCCATTCTGATACTGCAGCTCATAAGTCTCCGTTCCGTCATCTTCTACATGAGTACCAGTAATGACAGAACATTCTTTGGTGATAGTAAAGAGAGCCGTAATGCCACCATTATCTGCATCGGAATCTCCTCCAACATTTGAGCTATCCTCAGCAGTCTGAGTAATCAATATGGGCACCGTCTTGTCGTCACATACTATAATAATGTATGCAGAACGGCTTTTCCCTGTATCGTTCTTATCAAGCTGGATTTTGATGTAACAGGTTCCGTCATCAAGGCGAGAGCCTTCATAATGCAGCCAACTGATCTCTTCTGTAGACGAACCATCAGACGTAGCTGAAACATAAGCACGATAAGCCTTGGATGCCTTCATGATGATTTCGGAAGAGGTTTGATTCGCAGCAACAGACAGTTTGCCATCACGAACATTCTCAAACTTAAATCCGCCCCACTCGTCTCCATTATCATCGGAGCTACAACTTACCAATGCCGAGGTAGCAAATGCCATCAGGCACAGCACCCAGAAACTAAAGATTTTCTTCATAAATTCAAGTATTAAATCATTATTTTTAAAAAAACTTATTTCACAACCCAACGGTTTCCATCCTCATCCAATCCCGTGACAGTATTGATGATATGAAAATTGCCCTTATTGGTCCATCCCTGTACAGAATTACCAAAGCTGAACATATCATGCAACTCAAACTTCATCAACTTGAAGAGAAACATCAATGAACCCAACAGGATCAGCACTCCGACAATGGAGAATCCTGCCATATAAGAAATACCTGCAGCCACAGCTTGGAAAACGATCTTACGCCAACGCGCCTCCTTGGGAGTATCCTCATAAGCGAAAACGACACACAAGATCACACAGAAGGAAGCTATAAGATACACATTGGCGTCCTCGCCAAAAAGCAAGCATAAGAAAGACCAAAGACCCAAGGCTACAGACCCTAAAAGTCGCATATTGCCACTACGCTTATAAGACTTATCCCCCTTATCAACTTTCAATACGAAACGATCAATACGCTCATAAAGAAGGAACATGACGACAAAGAGTATGGGACTTACCAAAGCCGGTCCGCCTAAGTTCTTGTTAAAGACGTCCCATAATCCAGACACAGAAATCGACAGTTGGGAGTCGGCTATCAGCACCGAAAGAATACCAAGCACCACACCTCCTACACACAGAACCTTCTTCTCGTCACAATAATGACGATCCTCCATATCTTCAGGAGCACTCCATTCCGCGCCAACAGACTTAAAGAATATCAGCTTCACATCATTGAGCATTCCTGCATGATTTTTAGCAAGCAAGATGGCAAGAGCCAAACTGATATATACAACCGAAGACGTATCCTTCACCAAAAAAGCGATGACAGACCACAGAATATAGGTTTGTTGCCAATAGCGCAAATACTGCAACATACCTCTTGAACATAGAGAATTGCCAACTCGCTGCAGAGCACCAAGATGCTTACAGCCCGCTATCAACACAATAAGGCCAGCCAATCCCCCTCCCCAAACAATACCAAAGGACAAGGTAGCTACAATACCTGCCACGCCATAAGCAGCCAGTAACATTCCACTACTCTTCACCCATGATGCAATCACTTCGTTGCGAATACCAGCAGAACGCTTCACTGCAAAATAAGCGCCAAGGGCAATGAGAATAACATCTATCACAAACAGCCCTCTCTCCAACACCACAAATGTAAAGAAGAATCCTATTGACAACAAAAAATTATCATACCCCTTCAAAGCTTCTCTGCGGATAGCCAACTGTTCTTTTTCTTCATTTTCCATATTAATATCATGTTAGTTTAAAGATTTGAGACGTAAAGGTAAGACAAAATAAGATGAAAGTCTTCCCGTTTGACATAAAATCCATCTTTTCCCTAAAATTCTACGCTATTCCATAGCCTTACACCTATGGTTTTCCGTAGTTTGAAGCCCAAGTTACAGAAAAAGGACACCTTCCTTTAAATATTCAATCGCAGAAAAATATACTTTCAATTCTTTTTTTATTATCTTTGCAAGGTAAATGCAACGTAAACTGTGACTATAATGACATCCAAGCAACCAAACACCCTATTGGCATGGTTATTCATCATGCTACCTATATTAACGCTCTTCGCCGCCTGTTCCAACCACAAAGCAGGTGATGAGCAAAAGGCGTATGCCCTGTTCCTTGAAGCAATAAACCACAATGCCGCTGGCGACAAAAAATATGCAATTACCCTTATCGATAGCGCACTCCAAATGAACTGCGCCGACACTACTCGCAGTTGGCTTACCTGCGAGAAGACTACAGCACTCGTCGACCTTGGAAAGTTGAAAGAAGCAACTGCCATAGGCAAGAACGGCATACTGTTCGCTGAGAAAATCAAGGACGAAGAAGGTATGATGGGGATGTGCGGCTCGCTGGGCATCTGCTACCGAAGACTGGGCGACCTCGACTCCTCACTCTTTTACTACAAGAAGGGATTGGAAACAGCCATAGAGAGTCAGAACACAGAATACGAGATATACTTGAACAACTGCATCTCCGTGCTCTTCAACGAACAAAAGAGATACCGTGAAGCCATCGAATACTCCGACAAGGCAGAAAACAAGGCTATAGCCACCAATGACACCATCGAAAGACTGTCTGCCCACGCCAACAAGGGTGCCATATTCATGCGACAAGGCTTATATCAAAAGAGCGTCGACTTCCTTACCCCTCTCTGGGGCATGGTAAAAGAAGCCAACTACAATGTGCTGACCCTCAAATATCTGTCACCTTTACTCAAGTCATACTTATCTTTGGGAAAGACAGATTCCGTGATGCACTATATGGCTTATGCTGAGGAGGCTTTCCACGGCTTGGCCCCTACCAGCAACGGCATACTTGGCATTCTGGAGATCAAGGCGCAAATGTTGGGCAAACAGAAGAAATACGCCGAGCAGTACATCTTGCTTGACAGCATCAGCAGATTCAACAATGTCAACATGGCGATGCCACAAGACAAACTCTTTGCCACCCAAGCCGAGTGCCTCAACAACATGGGCAAGACACACGAAGCTTACAGCACCATGAAAGCAGCCTATCAGAAAGCTGACTCATTGAAACTAAGCGACATCGACAAGCAACTGAGCGAATTCAACGTCAAATACAAGACCTTGGAGAAAGAGGTACAAATAGAAAAGATGAACCACGAGCAGAGCCTACTCTATATCCGTATTCTCTGTCTCACCATCGCCATCATCATCCTGCTCATCGCCATTCTTATCATTCTCTACCGCAGAAAGTTGGAGAAGCAACGTGCCGAGTTGACCGAGAAAACTTCCTATATCAATGGAGTGGAGACAGAGCGCAAGCGACTTGCCAAGGAACTGCACGATGGCGTATGCAACGACATCCTCGCCGTCAACATCATGATGCAGACCGACAAGGAAGCTGCAGAACGCTTGCTCAAAAACGTAGGTAACGATGTGCGCCGCCTCTCCCACGAGTTGATACCACCACGTTTCGACAATGCCACACTCCCTGAGTTGGTATACACCTATTGCCAGTCGATGAGCGCCGAGATGGGCACTATCGTCAAGCCATTCGTCAGCCGTTCGTTTGAGAAACTGAATCTCCCAAGCCGAACAGCATTAGAAGTATACCGCATCATTCAAGAGAGTGTATCGAATGCCATCAAGTATGGCTACAGCAAGATGATTACCGTGACCCTGGACGCAAGCAACAACCAGGCCTCCCTCTGCATCACCAATGACATATCCCCTGAACACCCTATCACACAGGGAAAGATGGGCATAGGCAAAGATACGATAAAGATGAGGACTGAAGCCCTGCAAGCCGTTCTCACCGTCAGCAAACAGAACGAAGAATACAAAGTAGAGGTGCGTTTCCCACTATAACCCAAGCCTTCTCAAACCTATCACAGACAGCAAAGAAACTGACATGAAAAAGAACATTCTCATCGTAGATGACCATCCCATCGTCTCAACAGGGCTGCAAGCCCTCATCGAACACACGGGAGAATACGGCAAGATATACATTGCCAACAACATCGCATCAAGCCACCTTCTGCTCAAGCAAGAAGACATTGCCATCGCCATCATCGACCTGGAATTGCAGGATGCCAATGGCATGGAACTGATCAAGTACATCCACCAGACTCACATCAACACCAAGATACTGGTCTACACGATGCACGAAGAACTCTGGACGATTCGCCAACTGATGAAAGAGGACGCTGACGCCATCGTCATGAAAGGCGACAATCCGCAAGAGGTGCTCATTGCACTTCGCAAGATAGAACAGGGCAAGGGATATTTCAGCCAACAATTCATGAGGCTCATCAACAACCAAGACACTTCAGAAATCACCTTATCCAATAGAGAGGCTGAGGTGTTGGAACACATCTCCAATGGTTTATCTACCAACGATATCGCCCTGCAACTCAACATCAGCAACAACACGGTGGAGTTCCATCGTCACAACCTGATGAAGAAACTATCTGCCAACAATATGGCACAGCTCGTGAAGAAAGCGATACAGTTGGGGCTCAACTTCATAAAATGAAGCACACTACTACGGATTACCATTGGGAAAACTCGTCATCCTGACTTTTTGCATAGCCGAAACATCATGTTTTCGGCTATTCTTTGTTCATAACAATTCTTTTTCCTTAACTTTGAGTTCTTGATTATCACTAAAAAGAAAGATTATGAACAAAAAGTTTTACCTCATCGCGTCGCTCCTATTTGCATCCGCACAAATGGGACTGGCACAAAACAGCATCGTAAAGAGAGTAGACGTCAAGGACATTCCTACCGTCAAAGCACCTGCTCAAGCCTTTACACAAGTCACCAAACTCACAGGTTGGACATACACAAACAGTTCAGGGGAAACCGAGAACGTAAGTGTCCAATATGACGACAAGGGGCGATTCCAGACCATCGACCACGGCACGTACAAGGAACTGATTTCCTACACGGACGGCACCAATGGTCAATGGATAGAGATGACCATCACGAAGTCTGAAGGCTCTACCCTCATTCCCCAATACAAGAATGTGCGCACACAAGATGCCGAAGGACGTATCGTGACCGAAAAGGTGTATGAGAATACTGACGGCGAACACCTGTCCCTGGTTCACAGCTACGCCTATGCCTATTCGGTAGTCGACAATGCCGAGCGCATCAGCCTCATCGAGGACATGACATACAATGAGTTCAATCCCGAGGGAATGGGCACCAAGTATGTATGGTGCGAACCTACAAAGAGCTATATCGAGAACCGATACCAATCAGATGAACGGACCATAACCACCATCAAGGACGACACCTACTCTACCATTCGACAAAGACTCTATGAAGGCAAGGACACATGGACAACCCTGAAGACGGAAGACATAAGATACGACAACAAGGGCGAGCAATGCTACTACCTGAGGAAAAGCTATACCTGGGAAGGTCAGTTGATGGAGGTTGAAGGTAAAAAGACCGAGACAACGTACAATACTCCCACCGCAGGCTATCACACCATCATCTCTTACACCTTCACCAATGGCAATGACGAAGACAGCAGCACCGACTCACAGCCTAACCTCGCCGACTACCAATGGGTACCAAATCAGAAGAAGGTAGTCTCAGACAATTACGACAAAGAGCAAATGGTATATGGCGAGAACAAAAGCTGCAAAATTTACTCTTACGACAACGGCAACTGGATTTTGTCTACAGACGAGGTCATGGAGTGGGTCAACAAGCATGTATTGAAGGTCTTCTATAATGACAACAACTATAAGAACGAGTCAGGCTACTTATACTACGAAGACAATGGCAAGGAGCTGGGCAGTGCCTATATGTTCGACGATGGCAGCTACCTGTCGGCAATCGACATGGACTATCAAATCAATGGCCGTGATGTCATCGAGTACACACTCTACGACAAGCAGCACAACATGCAGAAGAAATACAGGGAGACTTTCATCGACAAAGAAAACTATTTGAACACAACAGAACCATCCCTGTTACAGGAGTGGGACGGCACAGCATGGCGCAACTTCGTGGGCACATTCAAGCTGGGAGAAGGAGCTTGCTCAGCGAAGGGCATCTTCGACGAGAAAGGAAGAATCATCGACAGCTGCGTATATGACGAAAAAGGCGATATCGACTACCGCAGCACAACCACCTACAAAGACAACGGCTATACGAAGACCGAATATGTGTGGAACGAAGACCACTCTGCCCTGTATGCAAGCTACGAGTACACTCACTCCATCGACGGAAACGGCACCTACCTATACATCCACTTCGAATACGACCAGAACCATAACATCAACTATGGAAGGATGGACAAAGAATATACCAATGGGGTGTCGGAGACTTACTCATGGAACGGAAGCGGATGGACGCTAAATATGACGTCGGTATCTTCTCTGACCAGCACCAATGGCAATGAGACCATCAACATCAGCCGAGAGTGGCAAGACGGAAAAATCGTAGAAACAAGAAAGCGGATAGAAGTACATACCGACGACTACGACAAGTATGAGGAGTATGTCAAGCAAGACGGCAAATGGGTAGGAGAATCCAAGCAAGAGACGCGCAAGGTCAACCACCACACCGACTTTGCCACCCCACCTGCTGACCCTCTGCAAGACTACTACAATAAGACCAACACCATCGACGCTGGCAACGATTATGAAACCGAAATCCCAAATGAAAATGATCATACTTGGTATCAATGGGACGAGGCTACTGGCGATTGGAAAATAGCGATCAGCAGAGAAACCACATTCCAGATGGTGGGCAACACCCTGACAGAAACCATCAAGAACATAAAAAACGGCGGAAGCTACATCGAAACCAGACAAACCATCTACAAGCGCGATGCCCAAATGCGCCTGACATCGGTAGACAGAACACACACCGAAACCAAAACCGATACATCACATAGCGAACATGCGGCTACACTCTATACATACGACGACGAGGGCAACCTGATATCGGAGCAAAGTACAGACATCTATGGCAAGACCTCTAAATATATCTATCAATATGGAAAAATAGACGTAGTAAACGGCATTGAGAGTGGCATCGACTACGCAAGAGGAAGCATCATTGTTACTGGTCGTAATATACAGGTAGCAGGTGCGCAAGGACTTGCCCTCTACTCACTCAGCGGCACACTGGTGTCACAAAGCACGAGCGACGTCATCGAAGCTCCGACGAGTGGACTCTACATCCTAACAGCAAAAGACAAGAAAACTAAAATCTTTGTCAAGTAATCCACAGAATAAGTTCCACGATAATAACAGAAAACTTCGTTCCATGCTGCGGAACGAAGTTTTTTCATATATCGGCAATCAATTAGCAAAAGAAAAAAGCAAATATATCCTACTAATTACAGTATTTTTTTGTAATTTTGCAGCCAAATAACAAAAATATATTAGCTAATATGGAACAAAAGAATTTTAAACGTACCACTGTAACGGCAGCCCTGCCTTACGCCAATGGTGGTGTACATATTGGACACTTGGCTGGAGTTTACGTGCCTGCCGACATTTATGTACGCTATCTCAGACTCAAGAAGCAAGACGTGGTCTTCATCGGTGGAAGTGATGAGCACGGAGTTCCCGTAACCATCCGAGCTAAGAAAGAAGGCATCACCGTACAGGAGGTGGTAGACCGCTATCATAATATTATCAAGAAAAGTTTTGAAGAGTTCGGCATCTCTTTCGACGTCTACAGCCGTACCACTTCTAAGATTCACAATAAGTTTGCTTCTGATTTCTTCCGCACTCTCTATGACAAGGGTGTCTTAGAGGAAAAGGTAGAGGAACAATTCTGCGACGAGGTTACTGGCGAGTTCCTTACCGACCGTAATATCGTGGGCACATGTCCTCGATGCGGTGCAGAGGGAGCTTATGGCGACCAGTGCGAGAAGTGTGGTGCAACCCTCTCACCAGAGGAACTTATCAACCCTACCAACAAGAACAACCCAGGCCACGGTCTGGTAAAGAAGCCTACCAAGAACTGGTATCTGCCTTTAGGTAAGTATCAGGACTGGCTGAAGCAGTGGATTCTGGAAGGACACAAAGAGTGGCGTTCTAACGTGTACGGACAATGCAAGAGCTGGCTCGACATGGACTTGCAACCTCGCGCTATGACCCGCGACCTCGACTGGGGCATTCCTGTTCCTGTAGAGGGTGCAGAGGGCAAGGTGCTCTACGTTTGGTTCGACGCACCTATCGGATATATCTCTAACACCAAGGAACTCTGTGATGCGCAGCCCGAGAAATGGGGCACATGGCAGAAGTGGTGGCAAGACCCAGAGACTCGTCTCGTACACTTTATCGGAAAAGACAACATCGTCTTCCACTGCATCATCTTCCCTACCATGCTGAAGGCTCACGGCGACTATATCTTGCCTGACAACGTGCCTGCCAACGAGTTCCTCAACCTTGAGGACGACAAGATTTCCACCTCACGCAACTGGGCGGTATGGCTTCACGAATATCTCGTCGATATGCCTGGCAAACAGGATGTATTGCGCTATGTATTGACAGCCAATGCACCAGAGACCAAGGACAACAACTTCACCTGGAAAGACTTCCAGGAACGCAATAACTCTGAGTTGGTAGCCGTATATGGCAACTTCGTCAACCGTGCCCTGCAGCTCACCAAGAAATACTGGAATGGCGTGGTTCCTGCCTGTGGCGAACTGCTGGAGGTAGACGAGAAGACTATCGCTGAGTTCAAAGACGTGAAGGAAAAGGTAGAGCAGTACCTCAACGTATTCAAGTTCCGTGAGGCGCAGAAGGAAGCCATGAACCTGGCACGAATCGGCAACAAGTATATCACCGAATGTGAGCCTTGGAAGGTATGGAAGACCGATCCTAAGCGAGTAGAGACCATCCTGAACATCTCACTCCAGTTGGTTGCCAACCTCGCCATCGCCTTTGAGCCATTCCTGCCTTTCTCTTCTGAGAAACTGCGCAAGATGATTAACATGCCTACTTTCGAGTGGAATCAGCTCGGAAATACCGACTTGCTGAAGGCTGGCGACCAGTTGGGCGAGCCTGAGCTCCTCTTCGAGAAGATAGAGGACGAGGTCATCGACAAGCAGTTGCAGAAACTTGCTGACACGAAGAAAGCTAACGAAGAGGCTTCTTACAAGGCTGAGCCTATCAAGCCAGAGGTAAGTTTCGAAGACTTTGAGAAACTCGACATTCGCGTAGGACACATCTTGAACTGCGAAAAGGTAAAGAAGTCTAAGAAGCTCCTCAAGTTCACCATCGATGACGGTACAGGCACAGAGCGCACCATCTGCTCGGGCATTGCGGCTTATTATGAGCCAGAAGACCTCATCGGCAAGGACGTGCTCTTCGTTGCCAACTTTGCTCCACGCAAGATGATGGGCATCGAGAGCCAGGGCATGATTCTCTCGGCTGTCAACTTCGACGGAAGCCTCAACGTCACCTCTCTCCTGGGCAAGGTGAAGCCAGGAAGCCAGGTGGGATAATCCCTATACATTATTATATATAAAAGGTGGATGCTGGAAATCTCGCTAACGAGACTCAGCATCCACCTTTTTTATGAGATTGTAAATCGCATCATCTATATTTCAAAACGGATATAGGTGCGGTCATCGATACTAAAAATCAAGCAATTGGTAATCTTTCATCACATTTTTCGCACGAGTTTTAACCAAGCTTATCACATTTTCGGCACGAGTTTATCTCTCTTCAATCACATTTTTCGCACGACTTTTACGCCAACGTGACTTATATTAGAAAAAGTACCCACTCTACATGGCGTTTCTTCTCAACCAAGCATAAAAAAGAGAGGCGTTTCTCGCTTCGAGAAACGCCTTTGCTATAACTTTCTTAGTTCTTCGACACTCAATCCTGTTGCTTGTGCAATAACCTCCAATGAGACTTTTTGGGATAGAAGACTGAGGGCGATTTTGTATTTCTCCTCAGTGCGCCCTTCTGCTCGTCCCTCTGCTCGCCCTTCAGCTTTGGCATTACCCAACACATCATTTTGAATCATGATAGCATTGAGATGCTCGTCGTATGCGTGACGTTCTTCATCAGACATCTCATAATACTTTAGCTTTTCACGAGCCTCTTGCAAACCCGGTGTCTTCGTATCGGAAGCAATAACTCCCGTTTTGAGATAGTTGACCCACTCTTCCAAAGGAGTTTTTGCCACGCTATTGAACTCATTGACACGCACTAACATATATGTCGGGAAAATCTCGGAAGGTGATTTCCTCACAATGTTGTCCTTCTCCTTGGTACTGATAATGAGTTGGTCTTTCGTATGTAAGCCCACAAAGTTATTCTGACCAACATAGATATAGTCAGAGCCTTTGCCCAAGTCAAAGTACAGAATGCTAATGGAATATACTTTCTTCACCTCCTTGTAACTATTGCCAAGATTGATGTGTTCAGTGATAGCTTTGGCTACACCATAAAGAACACGTTCCAAATAATACAACTCGCTTGTATTCTGCACTTCCACAATGATGATTTCACCCTTGCTATTCTTGGCTTTGATATCGACCCTATTAAACTTGTCATCATAATCCGTTTGGTTTCCTTCGCTTTCCAAAATATCTATGATTTTCACCTTTTCATTCAAGAAAACGGTAAGGAAGCCCTCTAACACATCGAAGTTGGCCTTTTGACGGAGCAATCTCTTAATCGCCCAGTCAAAACGAATGTATCTATCTCTAAGTTCTGCCATAATAATCTCCTCCTTATATCAACATGAAACATTATCGCTTACAAATGTACGACAAATTATCGTAACTACCAAATATTAAGGCGAATTAAAAAGGAGAGACGAGCTTCACAGCCCACCTCTCCCGAGAGATTTATAGAAAATGCCACTCATGGCATAATCTCTTGATTAAAAATACTGTCTTATTAGTTTGCCTTTGGCAAGGTATTGCTCCACTCATTCTGAGTAACACCAAAACCTGCATTGATTTCGTCAACAGGAATTGGATATACAAAGTCTGAAA
>ULTW01034380.1_pt1 | contig 12206 bp, 8 predicted proteins | sample 1957961 | NCBI WGS metagenome assembly ULTW01 (sample SAMEA4835744, study PRJEB28245) | human gut metagenome | biome: gut microbiome; material: fecal sample | place: Denmark | collected 2008 | reverse complement strand
TTTTTCTCTTTAGCCATTTTACTTTTAGATAAAATATTAAATATGTTTTGTATAAATTCTCGTTTCTTTATTTCTTTGAGTACAGGAATTCTACCCATAGTACAAGAATCCTATTCTTTAGTATAGGAATCCCAGCAGCCACAAAGGAATCTTGTTGTCCTTTCCCACCTCCGTATTATAGCGGGCATAGATGGTGTCTGGATTGCTTCGAATCTTGTTGGTGGCTTGGGCGTCGCAGATTCTGAACTTCCTGTTGCCGTCTACCGTGTAGAAGTGATCCTTACCTCCCTGGTGCACCTTGTGGTCTTTCCAGAGCGAGTTGACGAAGAATGTTTCCATCACCTCCTGTGTATCTATCTGGATAGGATAGATGGCGTACATGAGGTTCGGGTTGTGCATCATCACTTTGGATGGCTTTTTCGGGAAATCCTGACCTTCTGGATAAATCATGTTGATGAGTCGGGCGTCTGCCAGATACTTGATGTAGTTCATTACCGTGGCACGACTGGTATTGATACTGTCTGCAAGCTGGCTCACATTTGGCGCCTTGGCTCCTTCCACTGCCAGCTGATAGAAGAGTGACTTGATCTTCGGCAGGTACTTCAGTTCAATCTGCTTGATGAGGAGGATATCAACCTCGGTCATCATATTCATCGTCTTTAGTAGATTCTCTGTAAAGTTACGCTGTTCCAGGAAGAATGGATAGAAACCATGGTGCAGATAGTCCTGGAAATATTTCATCGGACTTACCTTTGGCAGAATCTGCTTGATGATGTGCTCATGATTGCGCAGGATGTCGTCAAGTTCGTATGCCTTGAAGTTGTTGCCCGTCTGCAAGTTGATAAACTCGCGGAACGAGAAGCCGCGCAGGTTGTAGCTTTTCACGATGCCGTTCAGCTCAGGGTTCTCTTCCTTCAGTCGCATCACGCTTGAACCGGTGAATACGATTTTCAGTTCCGGATACAGGTCGTAGCACTTACGGAGCTCCTTGCTCCAGTCCTGCTGCTTGAACACCTGGTCGATGAGCAATGTTCTGCCACCTTGTTTCACGAAGTCGCCGGCAAAGTCGGCGATTCCTCTACTCTGGAAATAGAAGTTGTTCATATTCACAAACAGGCACTTTCGATCGTGAGGTCCAAAGTGCTCCTTGGCATACTGCAATAGGAATGTCGACTTGCCGACACCTCGTGTGCCCTTGATTCCAACCAATCGGTCGTTCCAATCGATTTCATCCATCAAGGTGCGTCTCACTGGGGCATCTGTATGCTCTACGAGATATGTATGTGTTCTGAAGAATGCTTCTTCCATGCGTTTAATATTGATTCAATTTTGTTTTTACGATGCAAAGGTAATAATATATTTTAAATTTGCAAACTCTAGATAGCAAAAACTAACTTTTTTTTCATTATTTAGCACTTTTCTACGTAAAACCGCCCTTATTTTGCCATTTTTCCCTCTTTATTTTGTAACTTTGCAGCATGAAACTACATATCTTCAATCCGGAACACGATTTGGCCTTGGCCGCAAATTTGCAGCAGTTCACCGCACCTCATGCAGGAAGACAGTTGCGAAGCGACCTGGCGTTTATTCCTGCCTTGTGGGCAGATCAGGGTGATTGGGTGCTTGTTGATGACATCGACAATGCACTCGACAAGGTGCGCCATTTGGGGGAGCATCTTGCAGAAAAAGTTGAGTTTATAACCAAAGTTCAGTTGGAACATGCGCTTAAGACGGAGTTTCTTGACAGCATTCATCCCTGGGGATGGAACTTGAGTCTGAAACATGAGCTGGAGCGAATGGGCGTGCCCGACATCATGTTGCCTACCGACGATACATTAAATAAGGTACGCACGATAAGCAGCAGGCAATGGGCTGCCCAGCATCTGCAGCAGGGCGTAGTATATGCTGATTCTTATGAGAAGGTGAAGGCGTTGGTGCTGCAGCAGGGCAAGGCTGTGGTCAAGGCTCCCTGGAGCAGCAGCGGCAGGGGCGTGAAGTATGTGGCTGCCGATGAATTCAGAACAGCTGGCGAATATCCTGCCTTTGAACGCTGGACCCGCAACATCATTGCGCAACAGGGTGGCGTTACCGTGGAGCCTTATTATAATAAGGTGAAAGACTTCGGCATGGAGTTCGAAATGCGTGACGGCAAGGTGAACTATCTGGGACTCTCGTTGTTTGATACCATCAAGAATGCTTATTCCGGTAATCTGCTCTGCTCGGAAGAGGAAAAACTGAATATCTTGAAGCAATACGTGAGTGAGGAGACTCTTTCTGCTGCACGTCAAAGAATTATGGATGTTATGGAGCCTGCACTGAAGGATGTCTATAGCGGACCTTTTGGCGTGGATATGATGATAGCTTCAAAGGATGGTCAGCTGGAACTGGTTTCATGCATAGAACTGAATCTTCGCAGAACGATGGGTCATGTGGCTCTTGATTTGGCAAAGATAGCCAATCCGCAGAGTCTGATGCGTGTGGAGTTTGACGGCAACAGATATCATCTGCGTGTGATGCCAGGCAAGCAGGCTGTTTATGGGACTTCGGACAAGCAGGCTGTTAATGAGTCTTAAATTAGAACTATCTGATGCAAGAAATCGTCGAAACTTGCATTTCATAGACAGATTATCAACAAATATGAATGATTATGAAGAAGAGTAATTTTAGCAAAATGGCCTCTGCTGCCCTCATGATGACGGCTGCAATGGCAATGACTTCCTGCGCTAGCAGCAAGAAGATAAATGGCGATTCTAATGCAAGCAAGAGTAACGATATGGGCAAGAATGAAGAGGACTTGGACAATAGTTATCTGGTTCTTTCTGATTCCCAGCGAGAGATTATCCATAAGAACAATGCTTTCGCCCTTCGTCTTTTCGATAAAATCTCTGGCCATTCTTCACAGGTGGTTTCTCCTATGAGTGTGGCTTATCTGATGGGTATGTTGGCGAACGGTGCTGACGGAAACACTCAGCAGGAGATATTGAAAGCCATTGGATGCGAAGGTGTTGGCGTGGATGAGTTAAATGAAACCTATAAGGCTATTCTTCAAACGGCAGGTAGTCTTGATAAGCAGACCAAGGTGGAGATTGCCAATTTCATCGCTGTCAACAAGAGCTTCTCTGTGAACAGTGCATTCAGCAAGAAGGTAGGCGACAATTATCAGGCTGCCATCGAGAGCCTTGACTTCACATCGGGTAAAACCACCAATCGTATCAATGGCTGGTGCAAGGAGAAGACCCATGGCATGATTCCGCAGCTTATCAGCCAGGTGGATCCTCAGGCTGTTTCTTATCTGATGAATGCCATCTTCTTCAACGGCACATGGCAGTCGAAGTTTGATGCACGCAATACAAAGGAGGTCAACTTCCGTGGTTACACCCGTGATATTCAGAAAGTGCAGATGATGCATCAGGTCAAGAAGTTCTTCTATTCAGAGAATGATACCTTCAAGGCCATCGACCTTCCTTACGGCAACGGTACCTATCGCATGATGGTGCTTCTTCCTAATGAGGGCAAGAGCATCCAGGACATGATGAAGGGATTGGATGCTGATAAGATTACGAATCTGGGAAACAACATGGAGGAATGCATGGTGAGCCTGAAGCTGCCAAAGTTCACCATCGAGCAGGAGTTGTCGCTTAATGATATCATCAGCGGCTTGGGTGCGCCTTCCATGTTCAATCCCAACGAGGCAAACTTCACCCATTTTGCCAATGGTCCTTTCTTTGTAAGCAAGATGCTACAGAAAGCTAAGATTGAAGTAAGCGAACGTGGAACCAAGGCGGCTGCCGTAACTGCTGCCGTTATGCTCACATCGATGGCTCCTATGGAGATACGCAATGTAGAGTTTCATGCCGACCATCCGTTCGTCTATATGATTCAGGACACACAGAGTGGTGGTATCCTCTTTATGGGCCAATATTGCGGAACACACTAATTTCCTGGATTAACTATACAAAAAGAAATCCCTTAGACTTGATATGAAGCCTAAGGGATTTCTTGTTTTTAACCGAATTTCTCGATTTTTTTTATCCGAATTTCTCGATGAACTCATCTTCTGTAATGATAGGAATGTTGAGTTCGTGTGCTTTCTTGTTCTTGGAACTTTGAGAGGCAGCATCGTTGTTAATCAGGAAATTAGTACTCTTGCTCACGCTTCCCGTCACCTTTCCGCCTTGGCTCTCTATGTAAGCCTTCAACTCGTTGCGGTTCTTATAATGATGTACATCGCCGGTTATAACGAAGGTCAGACCGTCGCAGGCGCTTCCTTTCTCTACCGGTTCCTGTTCTACGATTTCCAGCTCTTTCATCAATTTCTGTACATGGGCGAAGTTGGTGTCGTCCTTGAACCAGCCAATGAACTTGGCGCTCTTTTCCGGTCCGATGCCGTCGATGCTGGCAAACTCATCGTCAAACATACAGAGGCGGGCAGTCTCTATCAGTTCTTTTACCGGATAACGCTCGATGAGTTTCTTTGCCACATCGCCTCCGCAGAGAGGAATGTTGAGGGCATAGAGCAGATGGCGACCATCTGTCTGGCGACTCTTTCTTACGCTTTCCAGCATGTTGGTAACGCTCTTCTTTCCAAAACCATCCCAGGCTGCTATCTCGTAGGCATAGTCGTTGAGGTGATAGAAGTCAGCGTATTCACTGATCAGTCCTTCATTTACGAGCTTCCAGATGGTCTGTTCTGAGATTCCTTCTATATTGAGACCTTCCTTGCTCACGAATCTGGCAAACTTCTTAATTTGCTTGGCTGCACAGTGAGGATTGCTGCAATGCAGGGTCTTTGTTCCGCTCTCGCTTTCCTTGACGGTAGCCTCGGCATGGCAGACAGGGCATTCGGTTGGAATCTCGAAGATGCCCATCGGTTCCGTTACATTGATAACCTTCGGGATAATCTTGTTTGCCTTGATAACCTGCAGTTTGCTTCCCTTGCCGCCGATGCCCAGTCGTTCGCATTCGCTTACGTTGCAGAGTGAGGCACGCTTAACGGTGGTTCCTTCCAGTTCTACCGGTTTGAATACTGCCACCGGAGTGATGGTGTTGGCTGCGCACGACCATTCTATGTGGTCCAGTTCTGTGTCTGCATGTTCATCCTGCCATTTGAAGGCGTATCCAGCTCTTGTGGCATGGTGCCCGGTTACGGAACCGGTAGCTGCGTAAGCTGTATCATCGTAGCAGATAACGAGTCCATCCACAGGATAAGGGTTGGTCTTGTCGGTCACCTTTTGGGTGAAGCGGTCGATTTCTGCCTGGATGCTTGCTTCGTCAGGATGTTCGATTCGGGTTCTTTCCACCGGTTTGAAGCCTAAATCCTGCAGCATCTGCATGCGTTCTCCCCACGAATTGATTTCCTGTTCGGTGTAAACCAGGGTGAAGGGAATCCATTGGATATGTCGCTGCTTTACTTCCTCGGCGTCTTTCAGCGACAGGGAACCGGAAGCAAGGTTTCTCGGATTGGCATAATCGCCTTCGCTCTCGATGATAAACTGCTCGAAGTCGGTATACGAGATAACGGCTTCGCCACGAATCACGAGATGGCCTTTCTCCTTGATGGTTTTAGGAATACCGCTGATGGCAGATGCCAGATGAGTGATGTTGGTTCCGATATGTCCGTTGCCACGGGTTACTATCTTCGAAAGCTTTCCGTTGTCGTAGGTTACTACAAGGGTAAGACCATCCAGTTTCCAGGAAATCCAGATAGGGCGGTCTTCAGCCCATTTCACCAGGTCGCTCACCAGTTTGGTCTTGGCAAGTGATAGGGCGGCAAATTCGTGTTCTTCCTTCTTGCCCACGATGGTGTCTTCTGAAACCTTGTTGGTAGGAGAGTCGGGCAGCACTTCGCCGGTTTCCTCCTCCAGTTTCTTGAGTTGGTCGAACTTGGCGTCCCACTCATAGTCGGTCATCAGTTCCCCTTTGCCGTTATAATAAACGTCAGAAGCCTGGTTGAGTTGTTCAACCAAGCTTCTCATCAATATCATTTTATCTTCCATTGAGTCTTAATAAATTTGCGGTTGTATGGTAAGCTTCTCAAAAGCGAAGCGCATGCCGCGGTTGCCATAGTTGATTCTGCCGCAGATGCTGAATCCCATGCTTGAAAGCAGGCCAATCATCGGCAGGTTGTCGAAATTGGTATCCACCTTGATGCTTGGCACCTTTTCTACTTCGCAGAGACTGTTCACCTTATTAATAAATATACGTGCGAATCCTTCTCGTTGGTATTTAGGGAGAGTGGCGAAGCGATGAATTACATAGTAGTCGCCAGTGGTAAGCCATTTGCCGTCGATGAAATCGTACTGAGGTTCTCCATTGAGAATGACTGCTCCATAGACGGCTATTTCGCCATCCACAGTGAGTACGTAGGCATTGCCATTGTTGATATCTTCTTTTATGTCGTGTTCGGCAGGATAGTCGCTGGTCCATTGGTGGCGGCCAGAGGCAATCATGGAGCGACGAGCTTGGTCGATGATATTCCAGCAAGCCTCAAAGTCCTTGATATATGCAGGTCGAAAATCGGTCTTCATTTCTTTATACATTCGCTAATTATTATTAATCGGGTGCAAATTTAACAAAAAAAAACGAATTAAAAGTATAAACGGAGAAAAAACTGCAAAAATACTGCAATTTTTCCTCCGTTTTCTATCTTAAGTCAAGAAAAAGTCCCGTTTTATAGACTTTTTTCTGCATTTTCATTCATCTTTCTTCAAGGTCATATCTTCCCTTCAAGTACATTAGAGTGCCAGACATTTGTCGAGTTCTGCAATGATGGCATCCTTCTGTTCCTTGATGTGCTGACCGATGAAGACGAGTTTGATCATGCGGTCGCCATACTCCTCATCCCATTCCTTTTCAAGCTGAGGATTGTTCTTGCGGAGTTCGGCAAGCTGGTCGGCTGGCATGGTGGCAAGCCACTGTCCTGCCTGCTTCACGGTCTTCTGCTGTCCTGCCTGCTCAAATACGTAGCACATGTCGCGTTCGTCTGCGAAATAGCAGATACCCTTGGCGCGAACCACGTCGCGAGGCCACTTTCTTGCTACGAACTCATCGAAGAGAGACAGATCGAATGGCTTGCGGCGATAATAAACGAATGTTCCGATGCCGTATTCCTCCACCTCGCCGCCTTCGTGATCGTGGTCGTGGTCGTGATGGTGGTGGTGGTGATGTCCATGTTCATCATGCTCATCATGCTCATGATGGTGATGATGCTCGTGCTCGTCGTCTTCGTCGTGGTGATGATGTTCATCCTCCTCGTCTTCTTCCTTTTCACCGTTTCTTTCGGCCTCAATCTCCTGAATCCAGCCGGCAGAGGTTGCTACGGTCTGCCAATCAAACTTATGGGTATTGACGATGAGGTCGAGGTCTACATCTCCGTAGTTGCACTCAAAGATTTCTGCCTTAGGCTGGATGGCGCGGATAATCTGCTTCAGATGCTCCAACACCTTAGGCTCTACTTCTGCCGCCTTGTTCAGCAGGATGATGTTGCAGAACTCCATCTGCTGGATAACGAGTGAAGCCAGATCTTCCTCGTCGATATCCTGCTTCATCAGGTCGGAACCATTGGCAAATTCATCCTTCATGCGGAGGGCATCTACCACGGTAACGATGCTGTCGAGGCGCAGGATTCCGTTCTTGATGTATTGAGGACCGAGGGATGGGATGGAGCAGATGGTCTGCGCGATTGGAGCTGGTTCGCAGATACCGCTTGCCTCAATCACGATATAGTCGAAGCGCTTCATGTCTACGATTTCCTTCAACTGCTCTACGAGGTCCATCTTCAGGGTGCAGCAGATGCAACCGTTCTGCAGGGAAACGAGCGAATCGTCTTTCTGACCTACCACGCCACCTTTCTCTATCAGTGCCGCATCAATGTTCACCTCGCCGATATCATTTACGATGACAGCGAACTTGATACCTTTCTTATTTGCCAAAATCTTGTTGAGCAGGGTTGTCTTGCCGCTGCCCAGATAGCCTGTCAAAAGCAGGACTGGAACTTCTTTTGTGTTCATACTTATATTATTTGTTGATATTTTCAATGCAGTTTATTTACTCTATGCATGTCATTGTCTCCATGCATGTCATTTTCTGATAAAAATGACGAAAGCGAGGTAGCAAATAATATGCCATCCTCGCTTCCGATATGCTTGTTTTAATATTATTTACGATACTGTTCCAAACCCTTGTTCAGAAAATCGAGATAAGCACTTACGTCTTCCTTGAAGCCGAACGAACCGGTAAGAGGGTTACCTTCGTTATCTACTGCTACGTAGAAAGGCTGGGCATTGGCGCCAAACTTGCTTGCCTGCAAGTAGCTCCACTTGTCACCGATGGTGCGAAGGGTGCGCTTCTCGCCGTTAAACTCTACTTCCATTGGCTGTGGCAATGGAGTCTTGTCGTCTACATAGAGTGAAATGAGCACGTAGTCTTTTGTCAGTTTGTCAGCCACTGATGGGTCTGTCCATACGGAAGCCTCCATCTTGCGGCAGTTCACGCAACCGAAACCGGTGAAGTCGATGAGCACAGGCTTGCCTGCTGCTTTTGCTGCGGCCATACCCGTCTCGTAGTCCTTGTACTCAGATTCCACGGTCTTGTTGTTGAGGTTGAAATCCTGGGTGTTGATTGGTGGAGCGAAAGCGCTGACAGCCTTGCATGGTGCACCCCAGAGACCTGGAATCATATATACTGAGAATGCCAGAGAGCAGAGACCCAGCATGATGCAAGCCACTGGCATTGGCTTGTTGATGTCACCACCGATGGCGTCTACCTGGAACTTGAGCTTACCGATGAGATAGAGACCCAAGAGACCGAAGATGACAATCCAGAGTGAGAGGAACACCTCGCGGTCCATAATGTGCCAGCCGTAAGCCAGGTCGGCAACGCTCAGGAACTTCAGAGAGAAGGCGAGCTCAATGAAACCAAGCACAATCTTGATGGTCTCCATCCATGAACCTGACTTTGGAGCCGACTTCAACCAGGATGGGAAGAGGGCGAAGAGGGTAAATGGAAGGGCGAGAGCCAGGGCGAAACCAAACATGCCCACGGTAGGAGCGAGCCAGTCGCCGGATGTTACCGTCTGAACCAGCAGCAATCCGATGATAGGAGCAGTGCAGGAGAAGCTGACCAGTACGAGGGTGAATGCCATCAGGAAGATGGAAATCAGACCTGTGGTGCTGGAAGCCTTGCTGTCTACGGCATTTCCCCAACTGTCTGGCAACTTGATTTCGAACCATCCGAAGAAGGAGAATGCAAATATAGCCAGGAGCAGGAAGAGAATGATGTTGAAAACAGCACTTGTACTCAAGGCATTCAGGGTGCTAGGGCCTGCAATGGCTGTTACCGCAAGACCGAGAACCAGATAGATGATCACGATGCTCAATCCGTAGGTAATAGCATCACGGATACCCTTCTTCTTGTCGTTCTTGGCACGTTTCAGGAAGAAGCTTACGGTCATTGGGATGATAGGCCAGATGCAAGGCATCACGAGGGCGAGCAAACCGCCTACGAATCCGATGATGAAGATATATAGGATGCCGTGGCTTGCGATATCGTTGTTGCCGCCGAATGCCTGCAACTCCTTTACCACAGGTTTCCACCATGCCTTTGCATCATCGCTATCTACGGCTACAGAAAAGGCTGGGTCGATAGTGGCTGTACTGTCCACTTTCTCTGCATTGGCAAGATTTGCCAGGGAGTCGGCCTGTGCCTTAGCCAGTGCTGCTGCGTCAACCTTGTTGCCGTCTGCAGCATTTTCTTTTGCAGCCTCCTTGCCATCTACGGCAGGAGAAGTGCCGCTCTTCTTGATGCTAGCCTCGCTTGGTGGCAGACAGTTCTGCTCGCTGCAGGCACCATATTCCAAGTATGCATCAATGACATACGTTGGCTTGGTGAACTTGATCTTCTGAACAAAGGTAGCACTTCCTTCGAAGTAGCGCAACTTCATCTCGAAGAGCGGGTCGAAGGTGGAAATCTCTTTTCCCTTTGCCTTTAACTTGCCAACCGGTTCAGCACCTTCCATCTTGTTGACGTTGAAACTAGCGGAGATAGGACCATCTGCACCAAGGCCAGTAGAATAGACATGCCATCCTGGATGAATCTTACAACTAAATACGATTTCTGCCTCCGCTGACCCGTTGGTCTTCAAAGTGCTGGTCACCTTCACGGGGTTCAGCATTTGAGCGTTGGCCAATACTACTGCCAGGAGTAGTTGGAAAATTAATAATACTTTTTTCATGTTATCATAATGTAATTTTGATGCAAAGTTACGAAAATTTAAAGTAATAACGTTCGTCTTCGTGCTTTTGGGTACTACCTTTTATCTTTTTTAAGAAATTATATCGCGTTTTTTGATGATTTCTTTGGATTTTCGCCGTAAAACTCGTAACTTTGCAGACGGAATGAACAAGAGAACCTTATACATATTCAGTCTTTGGATTGCCACCATCACGGTGTTGCTATCCACGGTGGTGAGCCATCATCACCACATGGACCGTATCTGTATGGTTCAGGAAGAATGCCAGGAAGATGGCAACATCAACGATGAGCATACTGGGCATCATGACCAGGATTCGAATACCGACCGTGGCAACTGCCGTGTGCATCAGATGCACCACTTTGTCACCAATGCCAAGGTAGTGAAGGGCATCCGCAAGTTGCTGGTAGATGAGAACCATCAGTTTGTAGTCCTGTCTTGTTCTTCTCTTTTAATCCTCCCTCGTCTCTCACTCATTTCTGTGAGATGGCAGCATGTGGCAGCTTCTCCTCTTGCAGAGGAACTGGCGGCTGGCTATAGCAGGCGGGGACCTCCTTCTATTTTATGATTTTATTCAAGTTTGCCACTTGGTTGCAAAAATCAGTTTGAAGATTCGAATGCAACTGAGTTGCAGGAATTTTTGCGTACTTTTGCCAGCGGATTTTTGATAAGATTCGTAGTGTGAAATTGTAGTGTAGAATTATAAAATAGAAGGAAAAAACAAACATGAAAAGAATTATTTTAATAGTCGCCGTTACGGCGATTGCCTGGGCTGGCTTCGCTTTCTTTGCGAAACAGACCGGTTCTGAGGCTCATGCGCATGAGGAACATGAGCACGAAGAAGTTGATTTTGATCATATTCCGTTGACAGCCAAGCAGGTCAGCACCGTAGATTTGAAGATGGGTGAGGCTGTGGAGCGCGCGATGGATGCTACCATTGATGCGAAGGGTTCGCTCGTGCTGCGTGCACAGGCAATGGGCGATGTGGCTTCGCTGATGGGAGGCATCGTGAAAAGCATTTCAGTTAAGGAAGGACAGTTTGTACACAAGGGTCAGGTGGTTGCCACTGTTGAGAATACCGATGTGGTGAGTCTGCAGCGTGAGTACTATTCGGCTGCCAAGGAGTGTGAACTTGCCCGAATTGATATGGAGCGTCAGAAGCTGCTTGCTCATAATGGCGCCGGCATCAAGCGCACCCTGCAGCAGGCTCAGAAAGATTACCATGTGGCTCATGCCAACATGTTGGGCATCGGTCGCCAGTTGGCGCAGATGGGCATTTCTACTGCCGCTGTAGCCAAAGGCAAATTTACCACAGCGTTCCCTTTGCGTGCGCCTATCTCTGGCATCGTGAGCGAGATGACTGCCAGTCTGGGCAGTTATGCTGATATGCAGACTCCTCTGATGAAGATTAGAAACACCCAGGCGGTGGAATGCGACCTCAATGTCTTCGAGAAGGATTTGGCGAAGATCAAGGTGGGCAATCGTGTGACCCTGAACCTGACCAATCAGCCTGGCGTAAAACTTTCAGGAACCGTTTATGGCATGAACCAATACTTTAACGATAACACGAAAGCCGTTGCTGTTCACGTAAAATTGGATGCTGCAAGTGTGAAGAGTTATCTGCATTCTTCATCTGGCAACACCCATGGCGGAAAGCTTTTCGCAGGTATGTATGTAAGCGGAAAGATAGCTACAGGCAGCCAGCAGTGTCTCGCTCTGCCATCCCAGGCTATCGTGAGCAGCGATGGAAAGCAGTATGTCTTCGCTCTCAATGGAGCTCCCGGCAAGGGTAACTACAGCTTCTCCCGCCATGAGGTAACCACAGGTGCTTCGGATGGTAAATATACAGAGGTGAAGCTATGCGACCATCTACTCAAAGGCAAGGATGGGGCTGCCGGCAAGAAAATAGTAACCGAGAACGCTTATTATCTGGCTTCGCTTACAGGCGAACATGGTG
>ULTW01034354.1_pt1 | contig 12264 bp, 9 predicted proteins | sample 1957961 | NCBI WGS metagenome assembly ULTW01 (sample SAMEA4835744, study PRJEB28245) | human gut metagenome | biome: gut microbiome; material: fecal sample | place: Denmark | collected 2008 | reverse complement strand
CGCCATTCAGCGCCTTGCCCAAATGGCGCGCGCCGCCGGGCTGCATCTGATTATGTCTACCCAGCGTCCTTCCGTCGACGTCATCACCGGCACAATCAAAGCCAATTTCCCGACCCGCATCAGTTTTCAGGTAACCTCAAAAATCGACAGCCGTACCATTTTGGGCGAACAAGGCGCCGAACAGCTGCTCGGCATGGGCGATATGCTTTACATGCCGGCCGGCCAACGCCCAACCCGTATCCATGCCGGCTATATCAAAGATCCGGAAATTGAGGAAATCGTCGAATTTCTGAAATCGCAAAAAGAACCGGAGTATGTTGAAGGCGTCACCGAAGGCGAGTTGAACGAAAAAGATTCCGGTACTGTTTTTGACAAAGGCGACTTTGGCAGCGGCAGCGATGAAGACTTGTATGCTCAGGCGGTAGCCATTGTTCAGGCCGACAAAAAAGCTTCCACCAGTTACATTCAGCGCAAACTCCGCATTGGTTACAACCGCGCCGCCTCGCTGATTGACAAGATGGAAGCCGAAGGCATTATCAGCGCCGCTGACCATGTCGGACGCCGCGAAGTGCTGTAATTCTCAACGGTCATAAGCAGCAGACCTTAGTTTTGCCGCCTGTAGGGGTGTTCCGTTTTTTTGCACCGGAGCTGATGAAGCCGCGCTTAAACGGCCGCTTTTTTCCAACAGCAGTTTTTTCAGATTTGCCGAATTGCTTTCAGCGGTTTTAACTGATGCGGAAGCCGCTACCGATTTTTCGATTGGAAACACGTTTTCGACCGCCGGATTTTCCGAAGCAGCAGCTTGCTGCCAACCCTGCGGCTGGTTTGACATTTTCTCCGCTGCCGAAATAACCGTCTCCGCCGCCGGCTTAACTGCCGCCTCCTGAACTTGCTCATCCCGACGCCGCTGTTCTTCCCACTTTTTCTGGGCAATATTTTCGCCCATATTGCGAACTTGCTGCCATTCTGCCAGCTTAGCTGCATCATTCACCAACCTCTCGCCGTTGGAGAACATGACCCCCAAACCGACGTCTTTGCAGCCCGAATACCGCATAGCTTCGGCAACTTCCGGATTCGCCGTCACCAGATAAACGTCTTCTTTGGCAAAATAAACCGCCGTTAGCCCGTTATTCTGCCCCATAATCTTATCAGTACCGGCCTCTTGAGCTCCTTTCTGATTATGCAGATATGCATCAACCTTGCGAAGAGAATCTGTCCCATAGCCGGTTTCCAGATTTTTGTCTTCGGACGAAAACAACATATAGCTTCCTTTGGCAATGCCATGTTTTGCCATTTCGGCATCGACCTGTTCACGAGGAGAAAGTTTGGGCTGCGGGACAGCCGCCTCCTGAACTTGCGCCTGTGCTGAGCTTTCTTTCACAATCGGTTCTTGAGCTTGCTCTTGAGAGGCCCGCATTTCCTGCTTTTTTACAGACGGCTCCTGAAACTGCTCTACCGGTTTTTCATCCATAAACCTGACTGGCTCCTTGTTTTTAACCGCTTTCCGCTCTTGTTTTTCCATCTCGGCAACTTTTTCGGCATATTTCTCCACCGGCTGCTTGGACAACACCGACATAGCCTCCTGATACAGCGGATTTCCCCGATTGGAATAATAACTGTGACCAATACCGTCCATTAACTGATTAAACTCTTTAACAAATTTCCTTTTCTTGATTCCTAGAAAATCATTCGAAACTGTATGAGCTGAAATCAAAACATCGCGGTTTTGAACATCATCCAAAGCCTGCGGATTTTTAACCATCGTTTCCAGCAAAGTTTCCTTAAATACCGGATCCAACTGATACTTCTCGGCAAACTGATTAATTTTTTCTACTTTTCTCCTCACCGGATACATAGCAAACCCATAACCCTTCTTTTCACCAACCAACCCGGAAGTAACTTCTTTTTGCGAATCTTGCTGCTTCTCCCGAATCATCCGCTGCAGTTCACTATTTTTCGGCATAGCCTGAATCAGCCTTTCAAAATACGGATTCCCTTTGCTTTCCGTTATAATCTTACCTACCGATTCCAGTTCTTTCTTAATAACTCTTTTTTCAAAGGAATTTTTCCCCAAAACATCTGCCCAAACCCCGATTGAGCAATCTGGCAGCCCTGCTCGCTGCATCTGTTCACCCAAACTTAAAACAATATAATTTCCCGGATATTTTTTATCCAGCAAACCAATCTTAGTCTGTATCCGCTCATATTCTTTTAAGGCCGTCAGCTCCGGATTACCGTAATCCACCCGCTTAGCTGCAAACTTTTCTACTTTTTTATTCTGCGCTGCCACTAACCTTTTATGCTTAAAAATTGACTTAATTTTCCTCGCCACACCGCCTTCTTGTAACAATTCAACGTAAACCAAAGGCATCTGCACCAAAGATTTTAAGGTATCGCCCCGCCAGCCTTTTTCCTGAGCGGTATGGCCGTCTAAAACATTATATTCAAAAAAAGACTTCAGCGTCCGCGGCGAATAAGCGTTTTTCACCACCACCTCTTCGCACAGCCGCGCCAGTTTCTCATCTTTCAACACCCCGTTCTCATCAAAAAACTCTCCTTGCCGCCCTTCCTTGCAAATTTTCCAAATCGCCTTAATCATCGGTTTCATCACCGGTTTGGTCGCATAAAATTTGCTGCTATTTCCACCATCTGTACTATATTCCGTTTTACCGAAAGACAACGCCGCCATTGCATTCCTAGAAATTGCACTATTATAAGCCTGCGATGCTTGCCACAAAAAATCCCGCCGGTTTTCTGCCCGCAGCATCAACGCCGCATAGGCAAAAGTTTCCGAATGCATTTCCTTCAAGTAAGAATGATAATCCCACCGATTAAGCAGCCTGTCTTCTTTATCCTCGCCGTCTTTTAATCCTTTTTCCGCTGTTTCATACAAACGGTTCATCTTCTCATCATCAAACAAACCATACTTATGCTGCAGCGAATGCCCCAGCTCATGGTATTTTACATGATAATCTTTTGACGAAAGACTAAAAAAAGCGCTCCCGTAATTAATACCGCCGCCCCCACGGGTCGTCCCTCCGACATCAACTTCATATTCACCACCGGGCAACGGTTTCAAAATACCACGCTCCACCAGCTGTGCCTCCGCTTCTTTCGGCGCAATCTTTTGCAGTCGGCTCACTTCCGCAATCACCCGCTCATAATCATAATGAAACTCATTGTTAATGTTTTCGTTATGAATATCGTCATAAGAAAACACCGCTACACCGACTTTTTCGCCAATCGAACGGATATCTTTGTTAATGTCGCTTGCCTTAACCATTCCAGCCTCCTGCCTTCTTATACTTATTTTCAGAATATCATATTTTTCTGATCAAAACAACTCATTTTTTGTCAAAACAACATAACAAATGCGTGCAATTTTTTGTCTTGATTTTTAGCTTCACAATGATATCTTACAAACTAGAGAATCTTATTGTTTCATCAAATTACAAATTTAATAATTTTAGCTTATGTCAGAAAAAAAAGTTTCAAATTCGTTGCTGAGCAGCATCTTGCTTACCAGCAAAAGGCCTGAACATGTTCAAAAAGCCTATCAGAAATTAGCCGAAAAAATTCTCCTGAAAAAGGATTATGGCTTTGACGATTTCCGTTTTGTCGGTGAAGATACCGGCTTTTCAATTTTCGCCGGAAAAAATTCGCCGCAATTTGTTTTTGCCAACTTAGACAAACTGCTGACCGCCTTGCAAGATACGGTTTGCGATTCTGTCAGCCCTGAGGAAGTGGAAAGTTTTTTTACTTTTCTTGACCGGATTGAAAACCCTAACCGCAAAATGTCAACTTTGTTGCATGTATTTGCTCACGGAAAATTGCCGGTTTTAACCTGCACAGCCCTCTCGCACCTGCGGGAACTGCCAAAATTAAACCCCGAAAACGAGCATCTTCTGTTACAAAAAAGCATTTCCAATCCACTTCTGTGCCAAGAACTTTACCCGGCGCGGCTAAGCTTTTTGGATCCGGAACGCAACTATGGCGAAATACTGAAAAAAATCCACCTTGGAAATCCGCAACAAGATAAAATCGGCGTCTGGATTGTTATCAATTCCGGTAGGTTCTGTCCTGATGAGATGATCAAATATCTCAACTTGCGCAGCGAAATGTGCATTGACCAAACCCCGAAAACGGAGGAGATAACGATCACCGCTTTTGAAAATCTTTGCCGCAAACCTTGCGAAAACTTCAGCACGGTGCTTTTGCAAAAATTCATCAAAAGCCGAAACCTTTCTCCGGCAACGGACGTCAAAATTCTTAATGCGGTTTGCAGCCGCATCCAGGATAAGGCTTTGTTGGAGGAATACGGGCGCCTGTCGCTGCTGTGCGGACCGGAAGCCGTTCAAAAAACGCTGGAAGTCTTTAAGCAGCAAGGAGCAAACTGGCCGGAAGCCCAGATTTCTTTCTATGCCGAAGTCATAAAACGCCAGCCTCTGAAAATGCTTCCGGAAATGGCTTGCACCTATGCCCGTTTCACGCTAAAGAGCCTTTCGCTCCGGCAAAAAGAAGAATTGACAGCTTCTGGAGCCATCCCCAAACTGCTTAATGCACTCTCCGGGCTCTCCATCCCGCGGGAACAGCGCTCGGCCGCTGAAATCATTGACGAGATTATCCGTGTCCCGGAAATACTTCAGGCGCCGGTTTGGCAGCTTTTATTGGAAAAATGGCCACAGCATGCCCAAATCGGAATCAACCGCAGCAAATCAATCCAAACGCTGTTTTCGCTTCTGGATATGTTGATGGACTTCTATCCGCAGGACAATGCCTGTCGCGATTTTCTTGAAACCAAATACGATTTGATCGCCCATGCGGCCAAAAACATCCTGACACTTGATTCCCGCCAAGGCAGCCGGCTCGCCGATATTTTATACCGGCACAATCTGGCTGAGCTTCCGCAACTTCCGGGAGAAATTCGGAAATTTGTTGCAGAAATCAAAAAAGAAGATGAACTGTTTCGGGAATTTATGAACGATTTTGCCTAGGGCAGAATTTACTAAAAAGGCAGAGATTTTTCTCTGCCTTTTTTGTTTGTTCCGGAACCGGTTCCAATTGACGCTTAACCTAAAAAAGGTTAAATGCCGCTTTTTTTGTAAAAATATGAAAAAAATTGTTTTTTTATTAATAATTTTAGGTATAATCGCGACTATGAAAAAACTAAACGTCTACATAGTCAAACAAATCCTGGTCGGGTTCCTGCTGGTCGCTTTTTCGCTGATGTCAATCCTGTGGCTGACCCAGTCGCTGCGTTTTGTCAGCCTGATAACCAACAAAGGCATTCCTATCGGCATTTTTGTAGAAATGACATCATTGCTGATGCCGCGTCTGTTTGTGATTCTCTCGCCGATTTGCCTGTTTGTCTCTGTCTTGTTTGTTTATAACCGGATGCTGGCCGACCGCGAATTGGTTGTCATGCAGGCCGCCGGTATCAGCCCCTGGCAGAATTCCAAACCGGCGGTGTTCATGGGAATCATTTTGAGCTTGTTCATCATATATGTGCAAAATTTCGGCATTCCCGCTGCCGAAAAGGCTTTTAACGAACTTGAATGGCAGGTTAAGAACGACGTTTCGCACCTGATGTTTCGCGAAGGCGAATTTACCGAACTTCAAACCGGATTGACCGTTTTTATCACCGCCCACCACAAAGACGGCTCGGTTTCGGGGATTTTGATTAACGATGAACGAACCCCAAATGTCAAAATGACCGTATCCTCCGAACAGGGACGGATTGTCTATACCGAAAAAGGCCCGCGGATTATTCTCGTCAACGGCACCAGACAGGAAATCAACACCCTTAAAAAGCAATTTACCTCCCTTGCCTTTGACCGTTATTCCGTTGATTTCGGCCTCAGCGGCAAACAAAAAGAAAAAGACACCAGCGCCCGGGAACGCACTTTCAGCGAGCTGATGAACGCCGAACAAGACAATACGCTGGACGCCAAAGAAAAACGCAAATATATTGTTGAAGGCCACCGCCGAATTTTAACCCCTCTCTTTAACCTGTTGTTCGCTTTGCTCGGCTGTACCGGGCTTTTGGTAGGAAACTTCAACCGCCGTGGCCAAAGCCGGATTATCTCCGTCAGCATTATCAGTATGGTTCTGATTCAGGCGTTGGATCTCGCTTTTGGCAATATGGCTGCCAAAAAACTCAATCTTCTGCCTTTGCTCTATACCAACCTGTTTATCCCTATGGCCATCTGTTTCTACCTTTTGCGTTTTTATCGTCCGGGAATGTTCGGGCGCCGCCGCAAACAGCCGGAGGAATTGACGAATGCATAAAACATCGGCTGTTTTGCTGTCAGTTTTTTGGACATCGCTTTCCGCAATCCCGGCTCTTGCCGCCACCAACAAAGACGCCGGCAGCATAATCGGAAAAGCGGCCGAAATTCCCTATAAGGCCGAGGTCGACCCCAAATTTGACGTAACCGGTTTTATGCCGGTTCAGCCTCAGAAAAAAAACGATGGCGAAGAAGTCGAAATCCATTTCAGCGCCGACGAAATGGAAGATAATAAAGAACAGCAAACCATCACGGCCCGGGGCAATGTCAATATTATCCGCGAAAACCTGACGCTCATTGCCGACAAGGTTATTTATAATCAGAAAGAAGACGTCGTTACGGCAGTCGACAACGTCATCCTGGTCGAAAAAGACGGCAGCGTCGTCTTCTCCGACTATTTGGAACTGACCGACCAGATGACCTCCGGCAACATGACCAATATCAAAATCGTCATGAAAGACAAAACCCGGATTGCCGCCCAAAAAGCCCGCAAAATGTCCAATGACAACAAAGTCATGGAAAAGGTCGTTTATTCTCCCTGCGACGTCTGCCGCAACAGCGAACCGCTCTGGCAGTTGAAAGCCCGCAAAGTCAAACACGACGCCGCCTCAAAAAATATCAACTACAACGATGCCTTTTTGGAAATTAAGGGCGTTCCGGTTTTCTACACCCCCTATTTCTCACACCCCGATCCGACCGTCAAACGGCGTTCGGGATTTTTGACCCCAAGTTTTGGCGGCAACAGCTACTTGGGTGCCTCGGTTACACCGCGTTATTTTTGGAACATTTCCGACCACGAAGATCTGACTTACTCGCCGATGATTACTTCAGACCACGGCGTTGTTCAGGACATACGCTATCGCAAATATTTCTACAACGGAGACATCAGCGCCAGCGGAACATATATGAAGGACAACGAAACTGACAAAGACCGCGGCAGCCTGTTTTTAACCGGCCGTTACGAACTAAATGACTTTTGGGTTTCCGACCTGGACGTAAACTATGCTTCCGACCGTACATACCTCAAAGACCTGTCGCTGCCCAAAGAAGACGATTCCTGGCTTAGCTCCAGCCTTAAGTTCCAGGGTTTCGACAATCGGAACTACGCCTCTGTCGAAGGCTATTACTACCAGTTTATCAGCAACGCCTTAAAAGAAATCGACAAACCCTATGTCGTTCCGTACTTCAATTACGAAAACTACGGCAAAGTCGGCGAATTTGGCGCTTACAACAAAACGACCATCAATTCCGCCATCATTCACCGCGACGAAGAAAACAGCTCCCAGCGTCTGTCAATGATCAACTCCTGGAACCTGCCCTATACCAGCCCGTACGGCGAAAAATACCGCATGGTCGCATCAGTAAAAACCGACCTTTATAACATCGACAACTACACCAACCGGTACGGCGAAAAATTTGACGGCGGCGTTGCCCGCGTTTTTCCGCAATTAGGGGCGGAATGGCGCCTTCCGTTTATTCGCGCAACCGAAACCTCCCGCCAGATTTTGGAACCGACAATCGTTGCCGTTCTGGCTCCCAACGGCGGCAATAAAGAAAACAAAATCCCCAACGATGACAGTCAGGACGTTGAACTTGACGATACCAACATTCTGGATCTTGATCGCTATGCCGGTTATGACCGCAACGATACTGGAAGCCGCATCAGTTACGGATTCAACTGGAGCGCCTACGGCAACCGGACCGGCAGAACTTCGGCGTTTTTGGGGCAAAGTTACAACTTTTCCAAAGACGAAAGTTTCAGCCAGGACGATATGCAGGAAGGCTATTTCAGCGACTATGTCGGACGAATTAACGCCGCGCCAAGCCAATATCTTGATTTGGATTACCGGTTTAAGCTCGATAAAGACACCCTGGAACTCAAATACAGCGAATTGTCCAGCTCTATCGGCCCCCAGTTGCTAAAAGCCTATATTTCATATATCTATCTCAAAGGCGACGATAAAAATTATACCAGTAGATATCGCGAGCGTCAGGAATTATATACGGTTCTGCGTTCAAAACTGACCCGTGACTGGTCAATCAGCATTTACAACCGTCAGGACTTGACCAAAAACGGCGGTTCTTTGGAACACGGCGGATCGTTGATTTACGAAGACGAATGTTTTGCCCTGTTCCTGAACGTCAGCCAGGACGATTCAACCGATCCCGATTATAAGGGAGACTTTAACTTCACAGCCAACTTCGTCCTCAAGACTTTGGGCGCGGCAGGCTCAAAATAATGCCGAAGCAAAGGAGAATGACCATGAAATTGCGACTTTCTGTTTTAACACTTGCAGCTGCCGGACTGTTTGCCTTCTATCCTCGGATTGCTGCGGCCGGAGCATTGAAAATTGCCGCTGTCGTCAATGATGAGATTATATCTACCCGCGATCTGCAAAACCGGGTCAACCTTTTTTTAATGACCACACAAATTCCGATGAACGCCCAAACCAAAAACATGATTTACAGCCGGGTGCTCAACAACGCCATTGAAGAAAAAATCAAACTTCAGGCCGCCGAAAAAGAAGATATCAAAATCACCTCTCAGGAACTCTCCGCTTCGGTAAAACAGTTTGAAAAAAACAATAAAATCCCGGCCGGAAACCTGAAAAAAATTCTCGCCCAAAACAATGTTGACATGAATACTTTCGAAAGCCAGATGAAAGCCGACATGGCCTGGGTGCGTTTGGTTCGCCGCAAAATGTATTCCGATGCGCAGGTCACTCAGAAAGAGCTCGAAAAAGCCATGGCCGAAGCCAAAGCAGACCTTTCCACGCCCAAATATTTCGTATCCGAAATCTATATCCGCAAAAAAGACGCCAAAGACCTTTCCGTCCTGGTCAACAACCTGCGTCAGGATCCGCGCTTTGAGCTTTACGCCATGCAGTTTTCACAAAGCCCGACCGCGGCTACCGGCGGCCGTCTCGGCTGGCTGAACAAAGGAAAACTGCCGGAAGCTATTGAGAAGAAGCTTGATAAAATGCACGAAGGCGAAATTTCCGACCCGATCCTATACGGAGAAGGCTATTACATCGTCCGGCTGGATAAAACCTTTGATCCCAAAACAGACAAGGCGGAAATGCCCGGAACCGAAGATATGCGCAAATTTTTGGAAAATCAGAAAATGGAAGAATTCAGCAAAAAATACCTTCAGGATCTGCACCAAAAAGCCGTTATCGAATTGAGAAATTAAATGACCGGACTGCAAACGCTGATAGATTCGCTCCCCTCCCTGCGGGAAACGGTCGAAACCCGCGGGCTGATGGCCAAAAAAGCCCTCGGGCAGAATTTTTTGCTCGACCGTAACATTACTGACAAAATCATCCGGCTTTCCTTAGAAAAACAAAACCTGCCTGATTTTCGCAATGCCGAAGTCTTTGAAATCGGCCCCGGCCCCGGCGGACTGACACGCTCTATCCTTCGTGCCGCCCCCAGAAACCTGACCGTTGTGGAAATGGACGACCGCTGCATAGCCATTATGGAAGAACTCAAAACCCTTGCCCCCGAACGGTTGCACATTATAAACGGCGACGCCCTGCAAGCCGACTTTGGCAAAATGGGAAGCGAGCCGAGGCACATTGTCAGCAATTTGCCCTACAACATCTCCGTACCGTTGCTGACCGGCTGGCTGAAACAAATCAAAAACTTTGCCAGTCTGACTTTAATGTTCCAAAAAGAAGTAGCCGATCGGATTACCGCTGAGCCGGGCAACAAAAATTACGGGCGCATCTCCGTCTTTGCCCGGCTTCTTTGCCGGATCGACCGCCTGTTTGACCTTAATCCGAATTGTTTTGTTCCCGCACCTAAAATCTGGTCAACCGTTTTGCTTTTTCGTCCCTTGCCGGAAGAAATCAATCCCGAAATTTTGAAAAATGTTGAAAAGCTTACGGCTTTGGCCTTCGGACAAAGACGAAAAATGATTCGCCAAAGCCTCAAAAGCATACCGCAGCTGGAACAAAAACTGGCAATGCTTGAAACTCCCGCAACCTTCCGCGCCGAACAAATTACTCCCCGGCAGTATCTGGATTTGGCAAAATTAATTTGAATTCTGCAAAAGATGCTTGATTCTTAAAAAATTTATAATACAATAGCCTCAATTTTCCTAAACATTATAGTATTTAATTTTTATTTCTAAATTTTTATTCATATGAAGAAGATTAATTCTGCATCTGAAGCTTTAGAAGTCTTCAATGCAAAGTTTGCCGGTTTAATTGGCGAAGTCAAGGGCGAGTTTAAAAAACGTTTTATCCAAACGCCGGGACGCGAATATTTGGCTTATGTTTTACCGGATGATAAGCGCGAAACCATGTACATTGTTCCCTTCCACACGGAAGAAAAACCCTGTATTGAAAAATACGAAAACGTAAAAATCGTACAGGAAATTCGTTCTGCGGACGAAGCCGTCAAAGCTTTCGTTTTTGAATTCGGTTCCCTGGCACGGGCAATCAACCCTGCAGCGCCAGCTTTTGACGGATACCGTTTCAAAAAGCACCTGATAAAAATCCGCGAAGGAAACACGTTCTCCGCTTTTATCGCATATAACAGCGACAAAAAGTATATGTTCGTTGTTCCGGTAGACGGTTCTACTCCGAGAATTGAAACATACTCTGAAATCACAATTGCCGAATAACCTTATCTTCACAATTACCGAAGCCGCGCAATCGCGGCTTCTTTTTTTGAATCAATACTTGAAAACGCCGGCGTTTTCAGTTAAACTCGGTTAAAAATCAAGGATAAAAAAATGTTTGAATACTTAAAGCGGCGCTTATCCCGCTGCAGCGGAAAAATACGCATAGAACAATATCCCCTCTATTACGAAGAAAACGGAACCTTAATCAGAGAAGATGCCGACGGTCGGAAATTCGCCGTTGATTTTGATAAAAACAACGAACTTAAAATTGTCAGGGAATTAAAAGAATGAAAGCGTCTTCTACAATCAACGCCAAACAGCCTTGGTGCGTCATTCTCGCCGGCCCGAACGGATCCGGGAAAACTACCTTTTATGACCAGATTCTCAAAAATGACCCGATGTTTCAAAAAGCAACTTTTATAAACTCGGACTTAATCGGCAAAGACCTCGCCCGCATCAGCGGAAAAACCGATTCTAACGAATTTATCATTCATGCCGGGCGAATTGCCCTCAACCTGATTAATCACAAAATTTATAAGCAGGACAGTTTCATTTACGAAACCACCAGTTCCGGCAAAAACGTTCTCCGCCTGATTAAAGATGCCAAAGACGCCGGTTTCAAGGTGATTACGATTTTCATCAATCTGCCCAAAAAACTGGCCCGTGCCCGCGTTATACACCGGGTTGAACACGGCGGGCACGATGTTCCGCCGGAAGTACAGGAGCGACGTTATGAAAAGATTATCCAAACTTTTCCCGAACTATTGAAAATAAGCGATATTTCCGCGGTTTTTGATAACTCGGGCACCTCATCGCCCAAAAGCTCCAAACCGGCGCATAACCTGATTTTTTTAATGCACGAAGACAACTATTTTGTTTTCAACGATTACCCCGCCTGGCTGAAGTTTTCGCTCAAAAACCGCAAAACCCGCAAACTGCTGGTTCCCGTCTACGAACGCATAAACGGACGCAAAGCCAAAAAAGCCGAAGAAAAAGTCTGGCTAAACAAAGAAAAGTTCCAGCAACTGGATCCCGAACGCAGCACCACTCTGATTCGCACGCTGCTAGACAACTTCAAGACTCGCGGAGAGCGCTGATTCGCGCCAGAGGATGTCTCGTCCGCACCTCCTCCATCAGCTTTTCAGAAGTTATGTGCGTATAAATTTCAGTTGTCGAAATATCGGCATGCCCCAACATTTTTTGCACCGCCCGCAAATCTACCCCATGATTAAGCAGATAAGTTGCAAAAGAGTGACGTAAAACATGGGGAGATACCCGCGCAGGATCAAGCCCGGCCAAAACCGCCAGCTTTTTAACCTCCTTATAAAAGGCGTCCCGAGTCAGATG
>ULTW01066247.1_pt1 | contig 12347 bp, 12 predicted proteins | sample 1957961 | NCBI WGS metagenome assembly ULTW01 (sample SAMEA4835744, study PRJEB28245) | human gut metagenome | biome: gut microbiome; material: fecal sample | place: Denmark | collected 2008 | reverse complement strand
GCCATTTTACTTTTAGATAAAATATTAAAAATGTTTTGTATACTTGTTTGTTATAAAATGCTTTTAATCAATTCTTGAAGCCTTCTGTGATGAATATCCTTTAAAACTAAGTTGTTCTGAATATATTTGAGTATCGTTCTTCACTCTTCACTTAGTAAAGGAATCCTAATAGCCAGAGAGGTATTTTGTTGTCCTTTCCCACCTCCGTGTTGTATCTTGCATAGAAGGTGTCGGGATTGTACCTCAATTTATTGGTAGTCTGTGCATCGCAGATGCGGAACTTTTTGTTACCATCTACCATATAGAAATGGTCGTGCCCGCCTTGGTGTACCTTATGGTCTTTCCACATGGAGTTGACAAAGAAAGTTTCCATCACTTCCTGTTCGTCAATCTTTAAGGGGAAGATGGCGTACATCAAGTTGGGGTTGTGCATCATCACCTTAGAAGGCTTTTTGGGAAATTCTTGATAGTCTGGGTAAATCATATTGATAAGTCGCGCGTCAGCCAAATACTTGATGTAGTTCATGACGGTAGCACGACTTGTCTCTATGCTTTCTGCCAGTTGACTGATATTGGGGGCTTTAGCTCCTGCTACAGCCAACTGATAGAAAAGACGTTTTATCTTGGTAAGATATTTCAATTCTATCTGTTTGATGAGCAAGATGTCTACCTCGGTCATCATATTCATTGTCTTGAGCAGATTTTCTGTAAAATTGCGTTGCTCCAGAAAGAAGGGATAGAATCCATGGTGCAGATAGTCCTGAAAATACTTCATCGGACTTACCTTGGGAAGAATTTGTTTGATGATGTGCTCATGGTTCTGCAGAATATCGTCCAACTCGTAAGGTTGGAAGTTGTTGCCTGTCTGTAGGTTAATAAACTCTCGGAAAGAGAAACCTCGCAAGTTGTAACTTTTTACGATACCATTAAGCTCAGGGTTTTCTTCTTTAAGGCGCATCACACTTGAACCCGTGAAAACGATTTTGAGTTCAGGATAAAGGTCATAGCATCGACGTAGCTCTTTACTCCAGTCTGGCTGTTTGAAAACCTGGTCGATTAATAAGGTGCGTCCTCCATGCTTTACAAAATCACCTGCAAAATCAGCAATGCCACGTCCTTGGAAATAGAAGTTATTCATATTCACAAAGAGACATTTGTGGTCGGTAGGTCCAAACTTTTCCTTAGCATACTGCAAAAGGAATGTGGTCTTGCCAACCCCTCGTGTTCCCTTGATACCTATCATGCGGTCGTTCCAGTCGATCTCATCCATGAGGGTGCGACGAACTGGAGCATTCGTGTGCTCGACCAAGTATCGATGTGTTCTGAAGAAAGCCTCTTCCATGAGTTTTTGTTCTTTCGTATTGTTTTTAATACTGCAAAGGTAATATTTATTTTCTAAATTGCAAACTCAAGATAGCAAAAAACGTCTTTTTTTTCATTATTTAGCACTAATCTAAGTAAAAAGGGGCATAATGTACTAAGATTTTAGTAACTTTGCACACATGAAGTTGCATATTTTCAATCCTGATCATGATTTGGCGTTAGCAGCCAATCAGAAGATTTTTACTGCCCCGCATGCTGGTCGTTTACTGAGAAGCGACTTGTCTTTTATTCCTGCTTTATGGGCAGACGATGGAGATTTGGTATTGGTAGATGACATCGATAATGCTCGTGACAAGGTGCGTCATCTTTGTGGTTATGAGAATCAAGACAGGGTGGAGTTTGTAACTAAGTTGCAGTTGCAGAAAATCTTTGCCGACTCTATGTCTGTTGATAGTGTGCATCCTTGGGGTTGGAATCTTTCGCTTAAGGAGGAACTATGCAGAATGGGTTGTCCAGAAATCATGCTTCCTACCGATGAAACCATAGAAAAGATAAGAACGTTGAGTTCACGTCAGTGGGCTGCTCGTCATCTGCAGCGTGATGTGAAGTATGTGTCATCTATGGATGAATTAGAGCACTGGGTGATAAATATGGAGAATGCTGTAGTGAAGGCTCCGTGGAGTAGCAGTGGAAGAGGAGTACGCTATACGACTCCTTATTTATTGCAAGATCAGAGCTTTTGTCGTTGGGCAGAACGTATCATCGAGAAGCAAGGTGGAATGACTGTAGAGCCCTATTATAATAAGGTGAAAGATTTCGGTATGGAATTTGAGGCTGTAAATGGTAGTGTCATCTATCGTGGATTGTCGCTGTTTCAAGTCTCTAAAAATGCTTATACCGGTAATGTGTTAGCTTCGGAAGAAGAAAAAGAAGAGATGCTGCAGGCTTATGTAAGTCATGAGCAGTTGGAGGCTATTCGTCTGCATGTGAAGGAGGTTATGGAGCCTGCGCTGCAAGGTGTTTATAGTGGTCCTTTTGGAGTAGATATGATGGTTTGCGCCCAGCAGCCAGGAAGTAAGGATGTCTTCGTGAATCCTTGTATCGAACTAAATCTTCGTCGCACGATGGGGCACGTGGCTTTGGCACTGAGTGGTTGTGGTGAACATCCTTTGCGTATGATGCAGGTGTTATTCGATGGTAATCGCTATCACTTGACAGTCAGAACTATAGAGCAGAATACTAAACAAATTGTTTAAATAATAACTAATCTTTAATTAAAAATCAAATGAAGAAAAAACTAATTGTTTTCTTATGGGCATCGCTATCCTTAGGAGCCTTTGCTCAAAACGTCAAACCCTATGTGTCGCAGGTATGGAATCCTGACAATGGTAACGGAACGTATACCAACCCAGTGATCAATGCCGACTATTGCGACCCTGACGTGGTGGCTGTGGGTGATGATTATTATCTCACGGCAAGCAGTTTCAACTGTATGCCTGGTCTACCCATCCTACATAGCAAGGATTTGGTAAACTGGACATTGATAGGACATGCTGTAACAAAGCTTCAGCCAGAGAGCGAGTTTGATAAGCCTTCGCACGGCAATGGTGTGTGGGCACCTTGTATCAGCTATCATAATGGCGAGTTTTATATCTATTGGGGTGACCCAGATTATGGCGTCTTCATGGTGAAGACCAAGGATCCTGCTGGCAAGTGGGACGACCCTGTATGCGTGATTCCTGGTAAGGGAATGATAGACACCTCTCCTTTGTGGGATGAGGATGGCCGAGTGTACTTAGTCAATGGTTGGGCCAACTCGCGTAATCGTTTTGCATCGGTCATTACCGTGCGCGAACTGAATGCCGAGGGTACCAAGGCCATCAGCGAACCTGTGATTGTATATGACGGAAATGGTACGGAAAATCGTACTTGCGAAGGTCCTAAGTTCTATAAGAGCAACGGATGGTATTGGGTTATGTTCCCTGCAGGAGGTGTACCTACAGGTCATCAGATAGCTATGCGCTCCAAGTCGCCTTTTGGTCCTTATGAGGCTAAGAAGGTATTGGCGCAGGGTAAAAGTAATATCAATGGTCCTCACCAGGGAGCATGGATTCACACAAAGTTTGGAGAAGACTGGTTTATGCATTTCCAGGATAAGGAAGCCTATGGACGTGTGGTTCACTTACAACCTGTTACCTGGAAGGACAACTGGCCAGTAATGGGCAAGGTGCCTGCCAAGGGGTATTGTGGTGAGCCTTATGAGACCTACAAGATGCCTAAGGCTACCGTTCATGTGAATGTAAACCCAGTAGAGAGCGATGAGTTCAATGCCCCCAAGTTGGGGCTTCAGTGGCAATGGCATGCTAACTATCAGCAGTGGTTCGGTATGCCTACCTCTATGGGTGTGATGCGTGTCTACACCGACAAGAACGATAAAACCATCTGGCATACGCCAAACCTATTGTTGCAGAAGACACCTGCCGACAATTTTACGGCAACAGCCAAGCTGTGTCTCACTGCGAAAGATCAGAACCAGATGGGTGGTATCATCATGATGGGACTTGACTATTCTGCCTTAGTAGTGAAGCGTGTAGGCGAGACATTCGAGTTGCAGCAGATTACTTGTAAGAGTGCAGATAAGGGTAAACCCGAATCGGTGAAGGTTCTCGACACGCTGAAGCCTACTTTGGTTGACAAGATAGACTATCAGCCTGCCATCCACGAACAAGTGTATATGCGTATGGTGGTGCGTGAAGGCAAGATGCAGTTCTATTTCTCCAAGGATGGTAAATCATTCAAGAAAGTGGGTGATGAGTTCACGATGAGAGAAGGCAAATGGATAGGTGCCAAGGTGGGATTCGTTGCCAAGGAACCAGAAGGCAAGACCAATCGTGGTTGGATAGATGTAGACTGGTTCCGTATCACCAAGTAGTGATCGCATGAACATAATTATCTCGTAAATAAAGAAAGTAAGTTGAAACTGAAAAGTTTTTCCATATTATTTGTCCCCATAGTCTTAGGCGCATGCTCTGTTAGTAAGCATGTGCCAGAGGGAGAGTATATCCTCAACAAGGTGGAGGTGAGGAGTGACCAGAAGAGTTACGATGCAGGAACGCTCAAGCCCTACATACGTCAGAAGGAAGCTCCTAAACTGTTTTCGCTCTTCAAGAATCCTTTTAGCAGAAAACCTGTTATCTTCGACACGTTGCAGGCTCGTCAGTCGTGTCAAGACCTCAGGGTAGCTATGCAAAACCAGGGATACTTGCAAGCAGGGGTATCGCTCTATACTACAACGAAAGGCAAGAAACTGGATGCGCTCTATGAGCTTCATCCAGGTGAGCCTTTTCGTATAGGGAAGTTGACCTATGTTATTGAGGACGAAGAAGTAAGGGATGTGCTCAACCAAGTGGGCGAGGATCAGCGCTTGCTGAAGCCTGGCATGCGTTTCAGTGTAGAGGCCCTTGATGCAGAACGCAAGCGTTTAGCAAGGTTGTTGGCTGATAGTGGCTACTTTCGTTTCAACAAAGACTTTATCCAATATGATGCCGATACCATTGCGGGTGAAAAGGATATCGACTTGAAACTTCATCTCTTAAAGTATAAGGCAAGCAACAATCAACCTGCTACGGATCATCCACGTTACTGGATTCGTCAGGTAAACTTCTTGAGCAATGATACGTCTTCCATTCATCTGCGCCATCAGGTATTGCTTAATGCTACCGCCGTCAAGGAAGGTGAGCCTTATAGTGCGTCGGATCTGCAACGTACCTATAATAATTTTGCACGATTGCAGGCGGTGAAATATACCAACATCCGATTTATCGAGGTTCCAGACACTAATCAGCTGGATTGTAATATACAGATAAGTACCAACAAGCCTCACACCTTGTCGTTTCAACCCGAGGGCACCAATACGGCAGGAAACTTAGGAGCTGCGGCTTCGCTAACCTATACGAATCGTAACCTCTTTAGGGGTAGCGAACAGTTGAGCATAGAATTGCGTGGTGCTTACGAGGCTATCAAGAGACTGGAAGGATATACCGACCAAAACTATACAGAGTATTCGGCAGAAGCCAAGTTGACATTTCCACGTTTCCTTGCCCCATTCCTGTCGAAAAGCTTTAGAAGAAGGCAGACTGCAAACTCAGAGTTATCTGTGAGTTGGGATATGCAGAATAGACCTGAGTTTTATCGCAGAGTGTTCTCTACAGCGTGGCGTTATCGTTGGAGCGAACCAAAACATCACTTAAATTGGCGCTTCGACTTGCTTGACCTCAACTATGTTTATATGCCTTGGATATCGGCTACATTCAAGAAAGATTATCTCGATGATGTAGACAACCGCAATGCCATACTGCGTTATAACTATGAGGATCTCTTCATTATGAAGATCGGATTTGGATTGTCATATAATAATGGAGTAGATGCCATGAGGGCGAATTTCGAGACGGCAGGTAATCTGCTTAATGGCGTGGCCAAGTCGTTCGGACTGAAGAAGAATGGTGAAGGGCAGTATACGCTCTTCAATATTGCCTATGCACAGTATGCCAAGTTTGATTTTGACTACACCCATCTGATGCAGTTTGACAAGCGAAATGCCCTTGCCTTGCATGCAGGTTTCGGTATTGCCTATCCCTATGGCAATAGTAGGGTGTTACCTTTTGAGAAGCGATATTTCTCAGGAGGTGCCAACTCAGTAAGAGGATGGGGTGTGAGAGAACTTGGACCAGGAAAATTTAGAGGTACTGATGGACGCATCGATTTTATCAATCAGACGGGCGACCTTAAACTCGACTTGAATGCAGAGTATCGCACCTCACTATTCTGGAAATTTCAAGGAGCGTTTTTTGTAGATGCAGGAAATATATGGACCCTTCGCAATTACGAAGAACAGCCAGGAGGACAATTCAAGTTGGATGAGTTCTATAAACAGATAGCCGTCGCTTATGGATTAGGACTTCGTCTGAATTTCGACTACTTCATACTCCGGTTTGATATGGGTATGAAGGCTATTAATCCAGCCTATGAGACAGAGCAGGAACACTGGGCTATCGTGCATCCTCGACTCAGTCGTGACTTTGCTTTTCACTTCGCAGTGGGCTTTCCATTCTAATCAACCATTTTCCGCTTCGCTTAACCATAGTGAGGCGGAAGGTGGATTCAGGAACGAGATGGGCAGTCTTGCCGATGCTGTCCATTTGCAGATAATCATAAACCTTAGTTTCTATTGTGACAATGGAATCATTGTCGTTGTATATGATGTCGCCCAATTCTACTTGGGCGTCTGCTTCCTTGTTGCGTAGTAGTTCTACGTCTTCTTCGTGTACATTGCTTGCAGCGTAGCGCAACCATTTCTCTGACTCAGGTGTGCAGTAACGTAGTGCTTGCTCAAAATGCCAGTTGAAGTAGTTGACGGCAAAAGAGTCGGCATGTTCTCGGAGTTGTTCTTCGCTTCCTGGTTCCTGTTTGCAAGAAGAATTGGTTGTGGTGAGTGTGATGATAGTCAGGACTATCAATAGGATATATGGAAGATTGATTCTCCTTGTTCTCATATTTATATCTTTTTAAATTAGCTTAAAATCGCCACAAAGGTAAGAAAAAACTTTGTAATTAGAATCTTTTTAGCTAACTTTGCATGAAAATAAAAATTAAGATGCTAAGATTTATTTCCTTCGGCAGTGGAAGTAGCGGTAATTGCTATTATCTTTTCACTGAGACGGATTCTCTATTAATAGATGTAGGAGTAGGAGTAAGAACGCTGAAGAAACACTTTCACAACTATGGATTGCGTTTCGAAGATGTACATCATATTCTCATCACCCACGACCACGCTGATCATGTGAAGTCGGTAGGAAGCCTAAGCAATGATTATCACTTGCCTGTCTATACCACTCGCAAGGTGCATACTGGTATTGATAACAATTATTGTGTTCGTAAGAAGGTAAACCCTGCTGATGTGCATGTTGTTGAGAAAGGTGTTCCTTTTACGTTGGGTGAGTTTCGCATTACTCCCTTTGGTGTTCCGCATGATAGTACCGACAATGTAGGTTATCAAGTGGAGTGTGGTGGTGTGACTTTCTGTTTGATAACAGATGTAGGTCATATCACTGATGAGATGCACGATTTTATAGGTCGTGCTAATTATCTTGTCTTAGAAGCTAACCACGATGAGGAGATGTTGAAGCAGGGACCTTATCCTCAGTATCTTAAAGATCGTATTCTTGGTCCTAATGGTCATCTGAGTAATACTTCATGCGGTAAGGCTCTGGCAGAGAATGCAACAGAAGCTTTGCGCCATGTTTGGTTATGCCATTTGAGCGAGGAGAATAATCATCCAGAATTGGCACGCAAGACTGTAGAACAGATTCTGCGTAGCTATGGTATCGTGGCAGGAAAAGACTTTATACTGGAGGTACTCAAGCGTAAGACTCCCAGTGAAATCTATAAACTGGTATAAAGATAAAAGGATATAAAAGTAAAAATATGAAACAGCCCGTGCGAGAAGAATAAGTCTTCAGCACGGGCTGTTTAATGTTTATGCGGATGATGGCTCTACTTCACGTATTTCATGTGTACCATCACGGGATAGTGGTCAGAAGGTGCGCGGCGAATATATTTTCGGAAGTTTACCTCTGTAGGGGCATCATGTCCCTTTTCGTCATAGTTGACGTTAGGGGCTGGAGTCCAATACGCATTTGTGAGGATGCCGTAGCGATCGATGGCAAACTTAGGAGATACAAACACGTGGTCGATGCGTGATGTGCTCCATAGGTCGGTGTTAAACGAGTTGAAGGTTCCATTCGCAGCAAAGCGCAGACGGGCTGCAGTGTAGCTGTCTTTCAAGATGCCGGAGTCGGTAAATATCTTGAAAATCTCATTGTCTTGGTCTACGTTATAGTCGCCTGTTACCACTACAGGAGCACCCTTAGCAATTTCGCGTACCTTCTTCACGATAAGTTTGGCAGCCTCGCGACGTGCCACCACGCCTACGTGGTCCATGTGTAGATTGAAGAAGAAGAACTTAAAACCTGTGCTCGACTGTTTAAACTCACCCCATGAGCAGATGCGTATACAAACGGCATCCCATCCCAAAGCAGGCTTTTCGGGTGTTTCGTTAAGCCAAAAGTTGCCTTTCTTGAGCAACTGTAACCGGTCTTTCTTATAGAAGATGGCAGAATATTCACCAGCCTCTTTGCCATCATCGCGACCTACACCAATGTAGTCGTAGTTGTCGAGATGAGAGCATAGGTCGTTGAGCTGTTCGTGCAATACCTCTTGCGTGCCAAACACGTCAGGTGATTCGAAGTTTACCTGGTCGCATAGCACCTTACAGCGTGTGGTCCACACATTGCCATTACGATCATCACCGCTGTTGTGGTTTCGAATGTTGTAAGAGCCTACAAACAACTGCTGTGCGTTCAGCATAATGGTAACGGCCATGGCACATGTCGTTAGGAAAAGATGTTTTTTCATTGCGTTTTCGAATTATTTGTTATTATTCTATTTTACAGTTTTTGCAGATAACGGTCGGCTTCGATAGCGGCCTTGGCTCCAGAGCCAGCAGCAACGATGCCTTGGCGATATACTGGGTCGGCAACATCGCCTGCAGCGAAGATGCCAGGAAGATTGGTGCCAGCAGTGCCTGGAATAACCTTGATGAATCCTTGTTCGTCGAGGTCAATATGTCCCTTAAACAGTTCGGTGTTGGGCTTATGACCGATAGCTAAGAAGAAACCATCTATAGCAATATCGAAAGCTTCCTCGTCAGGTTCTCCAAGATGGCGGACAAGATGTGCTCCCTCCACACCATTTTCGCCAAAGAGTCCTTTAGTGTTGGTTTCAAAAAGAATCTCTATGTTCTCTTTCTCCTTCACTCTCTGCTGCATGATTTCTGCTGCACGAAGGTAAGGTTTTCTGACTATCATATATACCTTTTTGGCTAAACTGGCCAAATAGAGAGCCTCTTCGCAAGCCGTATCACCACCACCGACAACAGCTACAGTGCGCTTGCGATAGAAGAAGCCATCGCAGGTGGCACATGCAGAAACCCCCTGACCTCTATACTTCTCTTCGTCAGCAAGTCCGAGATACTTGGCAGTAGCCCCTGTTGCAATAATGATAGTATCGGTAAGAAGTATGTTTCCATCTTCGTCCTCTACGCGATATGGTCGACAGTCGAAATCGATGTGTGTGATGCTTCCATCGCGTACTGTAGTGCCAAAGCGTTCAGCTTGTTCGCGTAGGTCCATCATCATCTGGTTGCCGTCTACACCATTGGGGTAGCCTGGAAAGTTTTCCACGATGGTGGTAGTGGTGAGCTGTCCACCTGGTTGCATACCTGTGTATAGTATGGGGTTGAGGTCTGCACGACCCGCGTATATAGCAGCGGTATAGCCCGCAGGTCCGCTTCCGATGATTAATGTCTTGATCTTTTGTTCCATATATTATAGTTGTTTTGGGTTGCTTATGTTCTTATTGTATACCGATGATTTTGTGTGTTTGCAGAGAGAGTTGCCATTCAGGGTGTTCTTGAATGAACTTGATGCAGTGGTTCATTATCAGACGGTTACGAGAAGCGTTGCCTGTGTCGCATGGTTGTAAGTACTTATATTCAGTCTTCAGGCCATAGTCTTCTACGGGGTGCTCATCATCGAAGACGAGTTTAAGTTCATTGGCCTGTGTTATGGCCAGATGGGCTTCTGATTTGACAAACGCAGACTTGGGTGAGCAAGTCACCCAGTCGATACCTTCAGGGATGGGGTGGGTTCCGTTAGTCTCCATTGCTACATAGTAGTCTGCCTGGTGCCATGCTGCTATCAGGTTCTTGTCGGCTTGAAGGGTGGGTTCTCCCCCTGTCAGTACGATAAACCTACAGTTTCCTCCTACCTTTTGGCATTGCTCAATGATATCATCAGCCGTCATCTCTGTATAATGGCTGAAGTCGGTGTCACAGAAGGGACAAGCTAAATTACAACCGCTCATCCTTACAAAGACGGCCGCCCTTCCTGTCCAGCGTCCTTCGCCTTGCAGAGAGTAGAATATTTCATTTACTCGATATGTCTTCATTCTCGGTGTCACGTGTTTGTTGTCTATTTCACAAGAAACTCTATGCCTTTGATCTTCGTTTCGTCGATGATAGTGGCTGTATTTCCAAAACTTTCTTGGACTGTTACCTTGTAGCATTGTTCAAATTGTTCTACTATCCATTTGCCTATATTCTCGGCGGTAGGATTGAAGTCGAAAATCTCGTTGAGGTTGGCATGGTCCATCTTGTTGTGTATGGTTTGCTTGATATGTGTGAAGTCTTCTACCATACCATCAGCATTGAGCTTATCTTTGCTAACGAGGAAGATTTCTATTTGCCAGTTGTGTCCATGCATACGGCTGCACTTGCTCTCGTAGCTGAGTGAGAGCGAGTGGGATGCTGATATTTCCAATTTTTTAGATATACAGTATATCATAAGTGCTTAATAAAATGTTCTTATTTCTTCCTGAAGTTTCGTATGTACGGAAGTTATAGTAGTTAAAGAAGTTATCACTCCCTTCGGTCGTTAGAAGTTTAGCCAATACCTTTTTTTTTGTTGTATATTTAGCTATAAAGCATATGGCTTTAACTTCTCTAACTTCTTTAAATTCTTTAACTTCCCCATTTGCGAAAGTTGAGTTTCTTTTTTGCAAAGGTACGTTAAATCGGTAAAATAGCAAAATAAAAATACAAAAAAGTGGTTTTCGTTTTGTGTTGTCTTCGTTTTGTTGTAATTTTGCAAAAAAATAAGCGACACACTGTATCATATTCAATCAAGCGCTGATGGTGTATCGCTTGCTTATAACCATATAGACAAATCATAAACTAATGAATAATATAAAGAAAATAGTACTTACGGGTGGTCCTTGTGCAGGCAAGACGACAGCCCTGGTAAGAATCATTGAGCATTTCTCAGGATTGGGTTATAAGGTGTTTACCATCCCAGAGGTGCCTACCATGTTTACCCAGGCTGGTATGAACTATCTTACCGATAATGCCAATTTCTTCTATGAGGGCGAGAAGGCTACGCTTCAGATTCAGTTGGCTCTCGAAGACAGCATGATGCGCATGGCACAGACGATCGACAAGCCTGTCATCATTGTGTGCGATCGTGGTGCATTGGATATTTCTTCTTATCTCTCTCCTGATTTGTGGAATCGCATTATAGGTGAGTTGGGGTATACTACGGCCCAGTTGCGTGACGAACGATATGATGCAGTGCTTCATCTTGTGTCGGCTGCTGATGGTGCTGAACAGTTTTATACGACGAGCAACAATGCTCAGCGCCTGGAGCGAGCTGATGAGCATGGGCTTCAGATAGCCCGCGAATTGGACAAGAAGGTGATAAGTGCATGGACGGGACATTCGCATCTGCGTGTTATCAACAATCACGATGACTTCAACAACAAGTTGAATCGTGTGCTCAAGGAAATCAGTAATGTGCTGGGTATTCCTCAGCCTGTGGAGGAGGAGCGAAAGTACATCGTAGAGGTGACGGGAGATGTTGCCGGTAGCATCGACAGTGATATTGTGCAGACTTATCTTACCACCGAACCTGGTTGTGAGGTACGTCTTCGTAAACGTGTTTTCGATGGAAAGACCGTATATGTTCACACCACCAAGAAGATGATTTCGGCTACCGAGCAGATCGAGACAGAGCGTCAGATAGGTAAGAATCTCTACGAGTCGATGCTTCAACAGGCTGACCCTTATCGTGTTACCATACGCAAGCATCGCAAGAGTTTCATCTGGAAAGGTCAGTATTTTGAACTTGACTCCTTTGAGGCTCCCGCCCAAGGGCTGGTTATTCTTGAGACAAAGGGTATTGCTAAGCATGAGAGTGTGAAGTTTCCGCCTTTTATCCATGTGAAGGAAGACATTACGGGTAATACTCAGTATTACAACTACAACATTGCTTTAAGGAAGTGATCAATGTTAGGTTGAGCAGGCCATTTTTAATGTCAAGAATTGGAGAATTCAAGAATTTCCTACTGATTTT
>ULTW01051769.1_pt1 | contig 12450 bp, 9 predicted proteins | sample 1957961 | NCBI WGS metagenome assembly ULTW01 (sample SAMEA4835744, study PRJEB28245) | human gut metagenome | biome: gut microbiome; material: fecal sample | place: Denmark | collected 2008 | reverse complement strand
CAGATCGGCGGACCTACAGGAGCATTCATCGTCATCATCTATGGCATCATCCAGAAATATGGATTCGAGGGATTGACCATCGCTACCCTGATGGCAGGTCTCTTCCTGGTGCTCTTCGGACTGCTCCGCTTAGGTACCATCATCAAGTACATCCCTTACCCTATCGTGGTGGGCTTTACCAGCGGTATCGCCGTAACCATCTTCACCACGCAGATTAAGGACCTCTTTGGTTTGACATTGGCTTCTAACCCTTCTGACTTCCTGGAGAAATGGGGTGTCTATTTCCAGAGTTTCGACACCATCGACCCTTGGTGCGCCCTCATCGGCGTGGTGAGCGTGGTGGTCATCGCCATCACTCCTAAGTTCAGCAAGAAGATTCCGGGTTCGCTCATCGCCATCATCCTGATGACCGTTGTGGCACTGCTGCTCAAGCAGTTTGCCGGAGTTGAGAGCATCGAGACCATCGGCGACCGCTTCTCTATCAGCAACGAGTTGCCTGCGGCTCAGGTTCCGGAAATGAACTGGGAGACCATCAAGAGCCTCGTCTCTCCAGCCATCACCATCGCCATCCTCGGTGCCATCGAGAGCTTGCTCTCTGCTACCGTAGCCGACGGTGTAATCAGCGACCATCACGATTCCAACACCGAGCTGATAGCCCAGGGTCTGGCCAACATCGCCTCTCCTCTCTTCGGCGGTATCCCTGCCACTGGTGCCATCGCCCGTACCATGACCAATATCAACAACGGCGGTAAGACTCCTGTAGCGGGCATCATCCACGCTGTGGTATTGCTGCTCATCTTCCTGTTCCTCATGCCTCTTGCCAAGTACATCCCAATGGCATGTCTGGCAGGTGTATTGGTAGTGGTTTCTTACGGCATGAGCGGCTGGAGAAGTTTCCTGGCACTGATGAAGAATCCTAAGAGCGACGTTACCGTGCTCCTGATTACCTTCTTCCTTACCATCATCTTCGACCTGACTGTTGCCATCGAGGTGGGCTTGATTATCGCCTGCCTGCTCTTCATGAAGCGAATGAGCGAAACCACTGATGTTACGGCAGTTACAGAGGATGAGATTGACTTGAACAAGGAGTATGATTTCCTTTCTACCAACCTGGAGCACTATACGATTCCTAAGGGTGTGGAGGTTTACGAGATCAACGGTCCGTTCTTCTTCGGAGCGGGTAATAAGTTTGAGGAGGTGATGGCAGCGTTCGGCGACCGTCCGCTGGTTCGAGTAATCCGCATGCGCAAGGTTCCATTTGTTGATTCTACGGGTATTCACAACCTCACGAATCTCTGCGAGATGAGTCAGAAGGAGGACATCCAGGTGGTTCTCTCTGGTGTTTGCGAGAAGGTAAACGCGCAGTTGGAGAAGGCCGGTTTCTACAATATGCTCGGCAAGGAGAACATCACGGATCATATCAGCAAGGCGCTGAAGCGTGCTGAGGAGATTATCGAAAATAAGAAGTAATTGATTACAATTACAGTTGAAAAATCATCATGATAAGAAGTAATTGATAACAATAACAATAACAGTTGAAAAATCCGATGGATATCTATCAAAAGATATGCATCGGATTTTTATTTTATAGTCATAACATAAATAGCCATAACATAAATAGCCATACTATAAATTGTTAACTATAAACTATTAACTCTATAAAACTTTTCCCAGGAACTCCTGGAGTCTTGGAGACTTCGGATGATTGAAGACCTCATCCGGCGTGCCATCTTCCGTGATATAGCCATCACTGAAGAAGAGCACACGATTCGCCACTTCACGGGCAAAACCCATTTCGTGCGTCACTACCACCATGGTCATGCCTTCGGCAGCCACATCCTTCATCAGCTGCAACACCTCACCCACCATCTCGGGGTCGAGCGCAGACGTAGGCTCATCAAAGAGTAATACTTCGGGATTCATCGCCAGGGCACGGGCGATGGCTACACGCTGCTTCTGTCCGCCCGAAAGGCTGTCGGGATAGCTGTCTGCCTTATCCAGCAAGCCGATGCGGGTAAGGAGTTCCGTTGCCTTCTCATCGGCTTCTTCCCTTGTCATCTTGCCCAGTTCCACGGGTGCCAGCATGATGTTGCGGCGGATGGTCATGTTGGGAAAGAGGTTAAACTGCTGGAACACCATGCCTACGCGCTGGCGCATCTTGTTGATATCTACATCCCAGGCGGTGATATCCACGCCATCGATGTAGATTTTGCCATGGGTAGGCTGCTCCAGCAGGTTGATGGAGCGCAGGAAGGTGCTCTTGCCACAACCCGATGGGCCAATGATGGCTACCACCTCGCCTTGATGGAAGGAGGTGGTAATGCCCTTGAGAACCTCGTTGTCGCCGAAGCGCTTGCGAAGTCCCTCTATCTTGATTATCTCGTTTTTATCCATATCATTTAAAGCTTTTGCCCTTTCAGGGCGCATTGCTGATTGCTCGTGTACCCAGGGCGATGCCCTGGGCTAAGAGCTTCTGCCCTTTCAGGGCGTGCTGCGAAAAACTTGTAAAATTGCCTTTCAGGGCACTATTTCCTTTCACTCTTTCTCAATCGCTTTTCCAGCTTCCTTACCCCGGCATTCAAGCCAAGCACCAGGAAGAGATAGACCAGCGCTACTACACCCAATGGCATCATAGCCTCGTAGGTGATACTTCGGATGATATCCGAGCCCTTGGTTAAATCCACCAGTCCGATGTAGCCGCTGATAGACGTTTCCTTGAGCAGGGTGATAAGCTCGTTACCCATCGCCGGAAGCACATTCTTGAAGGCTTGCGGCAGGATAATGAGGCGCATCGTCTTGCCATAAGAGAGACCGAGACTCCTGCCCGCCTCCATCTGTCCGTTATCCACCGACATGATGCCCGAACGGATTACCTCGGCAATATATGCCGCTGAGTTCAAGCCGAAGGCAATGACGGCAACAAAAATCTTGTTGACATCTGCCGACGCAAACACCACGTAATAGATGATGAGCAACTGCACCATGGTTGGCGTGCCTCGCATGATGATGAGGTAAAACTGGCAGATGATGTTAGGAATCTTCCAGTCGCCCTTGCGCTCGTGGCGGGCACGAACGATGGCTATCAGCGTTCCGAGAATTACGGAAAGGATGATGGCGAAGAAGGTGATGATGAGGGTATTGCCCAAGCCCTGGAGCATATACTGATAGCGGTTATCGTCGATAAAGCATGACTTGAACTTATCAACGAATCCATGCTGTGCATCAGCCACTTTCACATCACCCGAGTTCACCATGATTACCTGGCGCACATCGGCATAGGAATCCGTGAATCCGATATTCTTCTCTCGTTCCGGAGTAACCGTGATACCGGCGATTCCGGCATCAGCCTTACCCGCCTGTACCGAGGTGATGATGGCATCAAACTCCATATCGAGAATCTCCACATCCACACCCAGCACATCGCCGATGGCATTCGCCACATCCACATCGATGCCCACAATCTTACCATTCTGGTAATACTCGAAAGGTTCGAAGGTGGCATTGGTGGCGAAGCGAAGGCTCTTCTTCAAACCCAGCTTCTGCAAGGCTTCCGGTCCCATCTTCTTCGCATCAGAAGGGTGCTGGGTATCAGAAGATGAGTTCAGCTTACCAGCAGATGTCTTCGGCGTATATGCCACGGCAATGCCCCGTTCCAGATGTCGGTTTACGATAGAGTCGATGACGCCATTCGCTTTCAGGATGCGGATGGCATGGTTGATAGACTGCTTCAACTCGCCATGATCCTTGCCAACGCAGATGGCGAAAGAGGATGCATCGAAGGTTTCGGGCAGGATTTTGAGCGATGGGTTCACCCGCTGGAATGCCTTGGCAGGCGCTTCATCGGTCACCATGCAATCTATCTTACCCTGAAGGAGTGCCTGGATGGCATCGGCTCCCTTGTTGTAGCGTTCCACCCTGGTACCATCCCCCTTCTTTTCCAACTCGGTGGCAAGACCATCGCTGGTAGTGCCAAGCTGCACACCGATAACGGCGCCCTGCAAATCCGCCTTCGTCTTCAACTGCTTCTTCGCATCGGAAGAATCCGAACCGCAGGAAGACAGGAGAAGACAGACTGCTATTACTAAAGTACTTAAACTAAATCGTTTTAATCTGTTATAAATCATCTAATTAATAAAAAGCTTTTGCCCTTTCAGGGCGCATTGCTAACTGCTATTTTTACCCAGGGTGTTACCCTGGGCTAGGAGCTTCTGCCCTTTCAGGGCGTGCCGGGAAGTCCGAGTATTCTACTTCAGGGCGATTATTCTCCTTTAAAGCCTTTTGCCAAACCGCCCTCGCTGGTTTCCTTGTAGAGCGATGGCAGGTCGTGACCGGTTTGTCTCATCACCTCTACCACTCTATCGAAGGATACGCTGTGGTGACCATCAGAGAAGGATGCGTAGAGGTCGGCATCCAGGGCACGGGCTGCAGCAAAGGCGTTGCGCTCGATACAAGGAATCTGAACCAGGCCGCAAACAGGGTCGCAGGTCATACCCAAGTGATGCTCCAATCCCATTTCGGCAGCATACTCCACCTGTGCCGGACTTCCGCCAAAGAGCTGGCATGCCGCAGCCGAAGCCATCGCACAAGCCACACCTACCTCGCCCTGGCAACCCACATCGGCACCACTGATAGAGGCATTGTTCTTCACGATGTTACCCACCAGTCCGGCAGTAGCCAGGGCACGCAGGATGCGGTCTTCGCTCATATCGTGTGCCGTATGCATGTGATAGAGCACGGCAGGAAGCACGCCGCAGGCACCACAGGTAGGTGCCGTAACGATGGTGCCACCCGAAGCATTCTCTTCGCTCACCGCCAGGGCATAGGAATAAACCAGGCCGCGGCTCTGCAGGGAAGCCCGATAGCCCTTTGCCTTGATATGATAGGTGGCAGCCTTGCGCTGAAGCTTCAACGGACCAGGCAGCACACCCTCGTGGTTGAGACCGTTGCGGATAGACTGCTTCATGGTTTCCCATATCTTGCGCAGATAATCCCAAATGTCCTTATCCTCGCATTTCTCCACGTATTCCCAGAAGGCACGACCGTTCTCGTAGCACCATTTCTGGATATCAGCCATGGTATGAAGGTCGTAGACATCGTCTGCGCCCAGTTCCTCGTGGCCCTGGGTGCCATCAGAAAGGGCACCGCCGCCGATGCTGTACACCGTCCACTCGTCGATGACGTCGCCATTCAGGTCCTTGCCCACAAACTTCAATCCGTTAGGATGGAAAGGCAAGAAGGTTTGAGGCTCCCAGTTGATGTGCACGATGTGCTTCTTCAGCACCTCCTCGATGGCAATATCGGTCATGTGGCCCTTGCCGGTAGCAGCGAGGGCCCCATAGAGTGTTACCTCGTAAGAGGAAGCATTGCCACATCGCTCCAGGAAGAGCTTGGCTGCACGCTGAGGTCCCATGGTATGACTGCTCGAAGGACCCTTTCCTATTCTGTACAATTCCTTTAATGATTTCATATCCGTCTCGTCTATAATGTTTTGGTTATTAAATTGTTAATTATTTATTTCACCTGAGTTGCTTTCTTGATGACGATATCATCCAGCGGACGATCGTTGTTCTCCTTGTTGGTGGCAACATTCTGGATTTTATCTACCACGTCCATACCTTCCAGTACCTCGCCAAACACGGTGTATCCGTTGTCGAGATGCGGCACGCCACCATATTTAATATATCCCTGCTGCAGTTCGGCGGATGGGATGGCATACGACTTGCCCTCTCTCTTCTCCTTCTCCACATAGTATTCCATCTGTCGAGGCGAGAAGTTTCTGCCCCAGGTGATATAGAAATCGGTGGAAGCCGAAGCCTTGGTTGGGTTCTCATCGTCTCCCTCGCGAGCCGCACAGAGCTGTCCACGCTTGTGGTAGTACTTAGGATAGATGATTTCGGCAGGCACGGTATAGTCTACATCAAACTTCTCAACCTTTCCCGGAGTCACCTTTCGGCAGGAGTAGTCGCCGCCCTGAATCATGAAGTTCTTGATGACTCGCTGGAAGATGCAGCCGTTGTAATAGCCGCTGTTCACGAGCTTCAGAAAGTTGTCGCGATGGTGCGGCGTGTCGTTATAGAGTGCCACACGGATGTTTCCCATCGTGGTTTCGAGCAGCACCTCGTGGCAGGTGGTGTCGCGAGGAGTCTCCCATGGGAGAAGCTGTGCCTGGCCTGCCTTTGCATCCGAAGCATTCTGCTGTGCATTCGTCTGAGCCTGCGCATTTACCGAGCAAGCCATCAGCAAGACTGCGCAGAAAGATAGTATTTTTTTCATTTTCTTATGAATTTTATCGAATCAATTGTTATCGATTGCAAAGATAATGATTTTATTCTAAAAAGTTATGCTTTTCTCGAACTTTCTTTATATCTTTGCGTTCAAAATAAAGAAAATGATAAAATGATGATAAAAAAAAGATTATATCTTCTTCTCTTGGGCTTCACTCTACTGGGAATGAAAGCCCAAGCGCAGCACGTGAGCTTCGGACCATTGCATAGTCCCGACAGCCCGCGCGAGGATTGGCTGCTGCCTGGCGACACCGTTTATCAGGACGGAAAGACCGTGGTTTATGGCGGCAAGCCGATGAAGCATACCTATACCCCACTCAGGCACATAGCTGGTAATTCAGCAAATGACGAGATTTATGGAATGGGCAATGGATTAAACGATGCCTTGAAGAATCCGAAGGATAGCGATTACTACAACAATCCGATTTCCAATCTCGCCAACATTGGGGCTTTTGGGGATGGAAATGGATATGGCTGGAACGGATATGGCTACGGCTGGGGATTGCACAAGGGTTTGAATCTTTCGATAGATCTCTCGGTTTTCGCCACTTTCGGCAAGAATGCCCCTCACTGGGGCGGCTTCACCCAGACCATCAACGCCACCTATCTCACACCCCTCACCAAGGACAACAAGTTGTGGATGGCGCTGGGCACCTACATCAACAACATCAATTACGGAAGCGACAACTTCCACGATGGCGGCGTGTATGGCATGCTGGGGTATAAATTCAACGAGCATTGGGAGGCTTTTGTCTATGGTCAGGTGAGCGTGGCTAATAATTATAACTCTATATATAATAGGTATGCCGGATATGGTCCCTATGGTTATAGAGGATATGGATATGGATATGGTCCTGGCTATGGTCCGTTTGGTTACGGCATGTATCCCGAAGCCTGGGGCATGGGTGTGATGCCAGGCGGATACGGCATGGGTGCCGCCGGTGCCAACGTGCTGGGAGCCGGAGTGAGATACACCAACAAGAATTTCTCCATCGGCGTAAGTGTTGAGGGGAACTGGTATAACACCCCAAAGACGCCTACCTATTATAAACAATATGATTATCCGGTGAAATAAACAAAAAAAAATCCACACGGGGTTTCTGCCCGTGTGGATTTTCTTATTCCCCACAGATAATCTGAACGATGCGCTCAGCCGATCTGCCATCCCATCTGTCAGGAATGCCGGCCTTCTTCCATTCGCCTTTCACAATCTTCTCCATCGCCAGCTGCAGCTTCTCAGGATCTTCAGCTACCAGCTCGTTCGTACCCACGGTCACCGTTTCCAGGTGCTCGGTGTAACTGTTGAGCGTGATGCAAGGCACACCATTGAAGGTAGCCTCCTCAGCCACATTGCCCGAATCCGTAATCACACCCATGGCATGGGCAGCGAGATAAGAGAAGTCGAGATAGCCCTGAGGCTGCACCACCATGATGCCCGACTGATGATCAGCCACATCCTGATAAGCCTTGAAAGCCAAGACGAATCCCAATGCCTTGCCACGCAGAGGTGCCAATACCTTGATGCCCGCCTTTCTTGCCACCCCATCAATGGTGGAAATCAGCTTCTTCATCTCCTCAATGTTGTTCACTATCGCCTTGCGGTTCAAGGTAAGCAACAGATATTTGCCTTCTTCCAGATGCTCCTGGTCCATCACGACAGGGCGCTGCATGCGCTGCTGCAGGAATCGGATGTTGTCGATGAGCACATTGCCCACCATATATACCTTAGAGAGTTCGGCTCCCTCCTTGTTGGCGATGCTGTTGTTCGAGATACCCGCCGTGAAGAGGATATCCGACAGACCATCAATCACCAGTCGGTTGATTTCCTTAGGCATGGTGATATCGAAGCTGCGGGTACCTGCCGCGATATGCGCCAGCTTCACGCCCTGCTTCTTGGTAACGATAGCCACGGCCATCGTAGAAGCCAGGTCATCTACCACGATGACCACATCCGTAGGATGCTGCTGCAGATAGCGCTCAAACTGAGCCATCACCTGTCCGGTGAGCTCGTTCATGTTCTCGCAGTCCACGCCCAGATATACATCCGGCTTCCTGATGTCCAAGTCAGAAAACAGGGAATCCTCCAGCGTCTCGTCGTCCTCACGACCCGTGAACACCAGTTCATACTCCACCCCTTCGCCCTGCTTATGGGCATTCTCTATCGCTCTAATCACTGGAGCCACCTTAATGAAGTTAGGTCTCGCTCCAGCCACAATACAAATTTTCTTACTCATATTCTAAGTTTACTTACTGTTAAACAAAAATTTACTTACTGTTAAACAAATCCTTGATGCCACCGATGGAACCCATCAGATTGGTAGCCTCGTATGGCAAATAAACCACCTTGTTGTCCTTGCCCTGAGCCACCTCTTGCATCATGGTGATATACTTCTGCGCAAGCAGATAGTTGGCAGGGTTGGTGCTCTGGCCCACCGCCTCGGTAATCTTCTGGATGGCAATCGCCTCAGCCTCAGCCTTGCGGATGCGCGCCGTAGCCTCACCCTCGGCTCTGAGGATAGCCTGCTGCTTGGCAGCCTCAGCCTTGTTGACGATGGCAGCCTTCTCACCCTCAGAGAGCAGGCGCTGTTTCTCCTTTTCACCCTCACTGGTCAGGATGGTGGCACGCTTGTTACGCTCAGCCTGCATCTGCTTCTCCATTGCCATGAGCACACTCTCAGGAGGTGTGATGTCCTGCAGCTCCACACGGTTCACCTTGATACCCCACTTGTTGGTAGCATCGTCCAATACGGAACGGAGCTTGGTGTTGATGGTGTCGCGCGAAGTCAAGGTCTGATCCAACTCCATCTCACCGATGATGTTACGCAGGGTGGTCTGGGTCAGCTTCTCGATGGCGTTAGGCAGGTTGTTGATTTCATACACGCTCTTGAAAGGATCCACAATCTGGAAATAAAGCAGCGCATTAATCTGCATCTGGATATTATCCTTGGTAATCACATTCTGTCGGTCGAAGTCGTACACCTGTTCACGAAGGTCGATGTTGTTGGTATAGGTATATCTACCTCCACGCATCGCCACGATGGTCTTCGCCTGGTCGATGAACGGGATAATGATGTTGATACCCGGCTTCAGGGTGGCATAGTAGCGACCCAATCGCTCGATAATCTTGGTCTCACTCTGGGGAATGATCACGATGGTTTTCTTCACCACAACCAGTGCAAGTAACACTAGAGCGATTAACACATAAAGTCCTATTTCCATGATGTTTATAATTTAAAGTTGATATTCTTTCTGTAACTTTCTTCAGGTTTCGGCAGCTTGCTAGTACTCCTCTACCTGCAGGATGATAGACTGATGTCCCTTCACCCTTACTCGGGCTCCCTCGGCGATATCCTCCCTGCATCCGGGTGCCTCCGCCTTCCAGTCGTCGCCATCGAGCTTCACTCTTCCGTATCCGCCCGCCACAATGGTCTGGGTCACCTCTCCTATCTGTCCCTTCAGGGCATCCGAATTGCTCTTGCGTTCATCGGCACCCTTTCGGATAGCCTTCACCAGATGCGGACGGATCAGCAGAATACTCATCACGGAGCATACCGCCCATACCACCACCTGCATCCAGAAGGGAGCATCCATCACCGCCACCGGTATGCTGATAAGCGCACCGATGGCAAAACAAGTTACGTAGAAGTCGCCCGAAGACAACTCCAGAATCAGGCAAATGAACATGATGACTGTCCAGAATAGCCATAGGTTTTGAGAGATGTAATCCATCATAGCTAATGATATTTTAATGATTACTTTCTTCGTGAAAGAAGAACTTATTTCTTATTGGAAGAGAAACCGCTCAGCGAACTGGCCTTGACGGTTCTTACCGGAGTCTTTGAAGTCTTGGAAGATTTCGATGACTTCGATGACTTCGAAGACTTTGAAGATACACCAGAAGTAGAATATGCTCCATTCTGCGGCTTGTAATACTTCAAGGCAGTAGGCATCGCCGCTTTCAGGGCAGCGATTCGCTTGGCATCCGAAGGGTGGTCGCTGAAGAGATCACTCTTGTTGCTGTTGCCCGAAGCCGCAGCCATGCGCTCCCAGAAAGGAATCGCCTGCTGAGGGTCGTAGCCTGCCATGGCGGCGAAGATGAGACCCATGTAGTCAGCCTCCGTCTCGTTTTCACGCGAATACTTCAGGTTACGGAAGGAGAAATACTGTCCTGCCACGGCACTCGCCATGTCGCCCACTCCGCTTCCCACAGTCTGGTTGAGCACACTGCCCAGAATGCTGGTGCCCACCTGCTGGTTCTGCGCCTTCGACATCTGTTCGGCGCTATGCTTAGCCACGGCGTGCGCTATCTCGTGTCCCAGAACGATGGCGAGCGAATTGTCGCTCGAAGCCACTGGGAGCAGTCCTTCGTAAACCACAATCTTTCCACCCGGCATGCAGAAGGCGTTTACGCTATTATCCTGCACCAGGTTGAATTCCCAGGAATAGTTCTGCAAGTCGTTGGCATATCCGTTTTCCTTGAGATAGGTTTCCACGGCAGCCGCCAGCCTCTTGCCCACTCTCTCCACCTGCGCCGTCTTCGTGGCATTGGTAGATTTTTTGGCAGAAGCCATATATTTGGTATATTCCTGGTTCGACAAACTCAACACCTGCGCATCCGAAACCGAGATGCGGTGTGTTCTACCGGTCAGAGGCACGGTCTGCGTGGTGCCGCAGGAAGCCAACATCAAAGTTGTCATCGCTCCCAGCGCCCAAACTCTCACTCTCTTCTTTTTCATCATAATATGTTGTTTACGTTATACAATTCAATCTATCTTCCATTCCAGGCAGTTCACCTCGTCCTTCACCGAGAAGTTCAAGCCTATCTTCACCACCTTCTTGCCGCTCATCTTGAAAGCATCGGCATAGTGTTTTGCCTCTATCTGGGCGAGAGCCTCCTCGGCACTCTTGTTGAACTTCAGCTCCATCACGTAGATGGTATCTGCAGTCTCCATCGTGATATCGATTCTGCCCTTCGCCGTATGCTGCTCCACGAGGATATCATAGTCAGTGAGCAGGGCAAACATGATGTAGAGCGTCTGCTGCCAATGCCCCTCGTAGTGGGTGTTGTCGCAATACGGAATGGTTTCCAGGAAATCAGCCAGCAATTGCAGGGCTTCATCTATTTCACCACTATTAATATAGGTAGAAATATCTGCTACCACAACCCTTCCCGCATCAATTCCCGATTCAAGGTAGCCCGGCAACAAACTGTCGAACAGTCCCACCTCGATTTCCTTGTTAGGAAAGTCGAGCGTATAGACATCTATTTTCTTTTCATAATCCTTGATGGTAAGATAGCCACTCTGATACAGCAGCGGAGTGAGCGATGTCATTCTTTCCGTTGCAGCATCAAAGGATGCAGCCTTAGCCCTCACCCGCCCCAACTGCGAAGGCAGCACATGAAACTCCCTCATTTTTTCAATCAGGTAGGTAGGTGTGCCCGATCCAAACCAGTAATCATCCATTCTGCCATCAGCAAAGCAATTAAGCAGACTGTAAGGATTGAACACATCAGGCGATGGCCAAGTGAAGTGATAACCGTCATAATGGTCTTTCAGTTCCTGGATGGTCTCCTCCCTGCTCAGTTCCAGATGCTCGGCAAGAGCGTCGATGTCATCGCTCATCTGGGTCAACAGTTCCTCTTTGGTGATACCGCAGATACCGGCATAAGGCTCGTCCATGCTCACATTCTTGATATTGTTCAGCTCGCTGAAGATGCTCAGCTGCGAGAACTTCGTGATGCCCGTCATGAAGACGAAGCGGAGCATAGACTCATTTCCCTTCAGAGGACTATAGAAGTTGCGCATCGTATTACGGAGCACATCGAGCTTTTCCTTTTCATGCGCCACATCCAGCAGTGGAGCGTCATATTCATCAATGAGCACCACCACCTGCTTGCCCGTCTTCCGGTAAACGGCATTTATCAAAGCGTCAAGACGAATATTAACATCTATTTTATTGCTCATGCAGTCGAACCTAGCCTCTTGCTTCTCAATAATATCCAACAAATAACGATTCAGCTGCTCCTTCTCCATGTGCTTGCCCTTGCTCAGGTCGAAGTGCAGCACGGGATATTCGTTCCACTCCTTCTCCAGCTTCTCGATGGCAAGCCCCTCGAAGAGTTCCTTCTTGCCCTCGAAATAACTCTTAAAGGTAGAAACCAGCA
>ULTW01002290.1_pt1 | contig 12487 bp, 9 predicted proteins | sample 1957961 | NCBI WGS metagenome assembly ULTW01 (sample SAMEA4835744, study PRJEB28245) | human gut metagenome | biome: gut microbiome; material: fecal sample | place: Denmark | collected 2008 | reverse complement strand
CTTTGTGGAAGAAGGTGCTGGCGGTTTCCATCCTGGTATTGGTTGTGGGTGGCATCGCAGATGTACGCCACATGGAAACTTGGAACAATTGGCTTTATCCTATCTACAATTTCTTCATCCTCTCGTTCGTAGTTTCAGGCTTCGTACTGTTGTGGTATGGTAAGGAATGGTTCAGAAAGGGGTTGTCGTTCCTGCGCCAGTTTGGTAAGATGAGTCTGACCAACTATTTCCTCCAGTCTATCATCGGTTGCGGACTGTTTGCCTATTATGGTTTCAATCTCCAGACAAAGCTTGGCATTACCTATGCCTTTCTGGTAGGAATTGCAATGGTAGTGGTGCAATGTCTGTTTTCAAATATCTGGCTCAGGTATCATTCCCATGGTCCTTTTGAGGGAATATGGAAGAAGTTGACCTGGATAAAATTTTAAGGCTTCCAAAAATCCCTCGCTTAGTCCAATTGGCTAGGCGAGGGATTTTTATTCATCGATTTTTTCTTTGATTTTATATTTGCCTTTATTTCTTCTTCACTATCAACTTGCTTCCTTTCTGCACATCAGCCTTGATTTGGGTGAAGCGTTCGTTCTTTACATCTTCCAGCATGATGGCAGGACGATAGTCGGGTTTGATAGTAGTGAAACTTACATTATCTACTTCCAGATTATCCACGTGGCGGGCAAAGAGGCCGAAAGCCGGTGTTTCTTTGGCAAACTTAGGCTCAGGATAGTTGGTGCCTTGCTCTCTGTATTGTCTTTTAGCAAGTTCGGCTGCGCCACCTCCACGATATTGCAGACGGATGTTGCTGAGCGAAATATTGCGAAGAGGCTCGCCTGGCATTCCTGTAATGATGATACCGGCAAGGGAATCCACATCGTTGGCAACCACATTACTGATCATGATGTCGCGACCTGTAGATACGGTAGTGCGCTCCTTAGGACCTCGGTTGCGGCAACCGGTGGTAATATAGATAGGGTAATGGTGTACATGGTTCATGGTGATGTTGTTTACTACCACATTCTCCATGATGCCCTGGTCAACCTCTTCAAACGCCAGACCGCTGCTATACATGAATGTGCAGTTGCTGAGCGAAATATTCTTATATCCTCCATTCGATTCCGTGCCGAGTTTGAATCTTCCGCATACCCAGTTTACCTTTTCAGGAATATAGGTTCCATCAAGCAGGGGGCCAACCTTGTAGCCCGTAATCACACAGTTGGTAATGGCGATGTGCTCTGTAACCACCGGTTTCTTCAGTGCGTATGAACTTTTGAGAACCAGGGCATCATCGTGAGGTGTGTTGATTTTGCAGTTGCTTATGGTGAGGTATTTGCAGCAGTCGATGTCGAATCCGTCGCGGTTGGTATCAATCACCACATTATCTACGGTACCCAATTCGCATCCTGTAAGTATGATGCCGAAGTGACCGCCCCGGTAGATGGTGACATCACGGATCAGGATGTTGCGGCATTGCTTGAGGGCAATGGCCTTATCGCCCGTACCGATATTTCCTCCTTGCAGTTTTCCGCCTTTTTCTGTATCTCTCCTGGTGAGTCCTTCGCCGTCAATCATTCCTCGTCCGGTGATTGACACATCATTGGCACCGATGGCATAGATGAGGCTGTTTTTGAAATAAGAGTGTCCACCATCCTGGTAGGCTGGTCCTATCCATTCTTCTGCCTCATCGTATGCTTTCATCTTAGCTGGTGCGGCAAGGATTTTGGAGCCGGTCATCAGGTGGAGTTCCACATGGCTTTTCAGGCGGATGCTTCCACAGAGATAGGTTCCTGCAGGCAGAACGATACGTCCACCTCCATGTGCCACACAGGTGTCGATAGCGGCATTGATGGCATGATGGTCTAGCGTCTTTCCATCGCCCATAGCTCCGAAGTCTTTTACATTGTAGTCTTTGGCTTGCAAGCCTGTCACTGCCAGTGCTAGAAATAGCAGAAATGTAGATAGCTTCTTGTACATGATTTTTTTATTTTTATGAGTTTGATGATTCTTGTTTATGATTTCGATGAATCTGGGTGCAAAATTAAAGAAATCATCTGGAAGAAATGTATGATAATCGTTCAATTTGTACTGCTTTTCGTTCATTTCCATCATCACAACATGCCCGGTGCCCACGGTAGCATGCGAGAGAGGTGTATGGAAACATGTATCATGGTCATCAGCATGGCTCCTTCCTGGAGAATGCCTATGGTAACCTGCGATTCATCCTCTCGTTCGTAGTTTCAGGATTCGTACTGTTGTGGTATGGTAAGGAATGGTTCAGAAAGGGGTTGTCGTTCCTGCGCCAGTTTGGTAAGATGAGTCTGACCAACTATTATCTGGCTCAAGTATCATTCCCATGGTCCTTTCGAGGGAATATGGAAGAAGCTGACCTGGATTAAGTTCTAGATATTCAAGTTTACATAAGAGAAAAAGGTGTGTCATAACTCCATGACACACCTTTTTCTCTTATTGATCCTTCCTGAATATCTTATCAACGACAACGGCGATGGCACCATCGCCCGTTACATTGCAGGCGGTGCCGAAACTGTCCATCGCAATATAGAGGGCTATCATAAGCGCCTGCATATCAGCATTAAAACCCAATACAGAGGCTAGCGGACCGAGTGCTGCCATCACAGCTCCTCCTGGAACTCCCGGAGCTGCTACCATGCAGATGGCGAGCACGAAGATGAAGTTGAGGAAGAGAGGCAGATTGCAAGGCATACCATTGATGAGGCAGATGGTAAGCGCACAGCAGGTAATCTTCATCATTGAACCCGAGAGGTGGATGGTGGCACAGAGTGGAATGGTGAAGCCGGCAATGCCATCGGTAACGCCGTTTTTCAAGGTCTGCTTCAGTGTAACCGGAATGGTGGCTGCAGACGATGAGGTGCCCAGTGCCGTGAAGTAGGCTGGCAACATGTTGAGCAACAGCTTGAACGGATTCTTATGGGTTAAGCTTCCAGCCAACAGATATTCGTAAAGTAATATTACGATATGGAGCACGAGAATCACGAGGATAATCTGTGCGAAGACAAGCAGAATATGGTATGCTTCGCCCGAGAAAGTCATGCCCAGGAAGATGCCGAAGATGTAAAGGGGCAGGAGAGGGATGATGACTTTGGCGATGACACCGGAAACGATTTCCTTGAATTCCTGAAAGATGTTCTGCATGGTGCGGCTGCCTTTGTGGGCAATGCCCAGTCCGGCAATGAACGAGAAGACGAGTGCACTCATCACATCTACCATGGCAGGTATCTTGATTTCGAAGAAGGGTTTGAGTTCTTCTGCCTTATCTACTGCCACATGGGCAGAGTTGGCAATCATGTGAGGGAAGAGCGCCGATCCTGTGCCATAGGCTAGCAGACCTGCCAGGATGGTGTCGGCAAAGGCGATGCCCACGGTGGCAAGGAGGAGTTTCCCGGCGCCATGACCGATGTCGGCAATGGCTGGTGTAACGAGACCGATGATGATGAGCGGTATCATAAAGCCCAGGAATTGGCTGAAGATACCATTGAAGGTGAGGAATGCTCTGACGGCCGCTTCATTGAAGAAATTGCCGAAAACTACACCCAAGATGATGGCAATGATGATTCTTGCCAAAAGTGGTGTTTTGACTTTTGCCAAAAGTGGCATTTTGATTCTTTTCATATTCGTAGCGTTGCTTTTTGATTGCAAAGGTACGCTTTTTCTTACTAAAATCCAAGGCTTTCGTTGTTTTTTAGATGATGATAAGCAAAAAATGCCCCCTTGCTTCACAGCAAGAGGGCACAAACACCAATTTTTCTCGTACATTTAAATGCTTAAATGAATAGTTGATATAAAAGTTAGAGGATTAAATTCCTTGAATGTTTGTCAACTATAAATTATTTTGTATGCCTATAAAAGCTTATAGCGGAACATACTCCACGAAAGCCTCCATAGCCTCGTAGCAAGCCAGGCCTAACTCATCATAGAGCTGGGCGGTGCCACGGTTGCGGTCCTCGGCACGCTGCCAGAACAAACGCTCATCGTTGCCCAGGAATGGAGCACTCTCCATCTGTGACTGATGCTTCAGGATAGAGTTACGCTTTGCTCTTAACTCCTCTGGGCTCAATGGAACACACATCTCGATGTTCTCAATCTCCCATTCTGCCCATGCACCACGGTACATCCAGATACGGCAGTCCTTCAACCATTCAGCACCAGCCTTCTTCTCCTCGTCGATGGCTGCAAGAACAGCGTCGGTACACTTCTTGTGGGTGCCGTGTGGGTCAGCCAGGTCACCAGCTACATAAATCTGATGAGGCTTCACCTCCTGCAACAAAGCTCTAACAATCTCAACATCCTTCTCTGTCATCGGCAACTTCTCAATCTTACCGCTCTCATAGAATGGCAAGTCGAGGAAGTGAACACGGTTCAGAGGAATCTGGTTGTAGGTACATGCTGTGCGGGCCTCGCCACGACGAATCAATCCCTTGATGGTCAGGATGTCGCGGGTATCGAAATCGCCCTCCTTCTTGTTGGCGAAGAATTCCTTGATCTCCTTGTACTTCTTAGAGATAACGCTGTCCTTGGAATCAGCGAAAATCTGGTTGAAGCCGTTGATGAAGTGCATGAATCTTGTTACCTCCTCGTCGCCTACAGCGATGTTGCCCGATGTCTCGTAAGCCACGTGAACCTCGTGCTGCTGCTGAACCAGGCGTCGGATGGTGCCACCCATAGAGATAACATCATCGTCTGGATGAGGAGAGAAGACAATCACCTTCTTTGGGAATGGCTTCGCACGCTCAGGGCGATAAGTGTCGTCTGCGTTTGGCTTGCCACCAGGCCATCCTGTGATGGTGTGCTGCAAGTCGTTGAAAATCTTGATGTTGGCATTGTATGCAGAGCCGTAGAGAGCCAAGAGCTCGCTCAAGCCGTTCTCGTTGTAATCCTTATTGGTCAACTTCAGGATAGGCTTGTGCAGTTTCTGGCAGAGCCATACCAGTGCCGAACGCACCTGCTTGTCGGTCCACTCGCAGTTGGTTACGAGCCATGGATGCTTGATGCGGGTGAGGTGAGAAGCAGCGCTCAGGTCGAGGATGACGTGTGCATTAGGATGAGTCTGGAGGAAGCTGGCTGGCAGTGTGTCAGTGATGTTTCCTTCTACCACCTTCTGCATGATGTCAGCCTTCTCGTCGCCCCAAGCCGTGAGATATACTTTCTTGGCAGAGAGCAGGGTAGCGATACCCATGGTGAGCGAGCAAGGAGGAATCTGCTCCTTGGTGCCGAAGCTGTTCTCCATCTCCTCGCGGGATGTGTTGCCGATGAGGATGAGGCGGGTTATCGACTGGATGCCGGAACCAGGTTCGTTGGCAGCGATGTTACCCATTCTTCCGATGCCCAGCAGAGCCACGTCGAGACCGCCGAAAGTCTTGATGCGCTGCTCGTAGAGGCGGCATGTATCCTGCACTGCGTCTTGAGCCACGCTGCCGTCGAGCGTGAAGATATTCTGTGGGTCGATGTCAATATGGTCGAGGAAGCGCTCCTTCAGCTGGTTGATGCTCTTCAGCGAGCTTTCCTTGGCAATAGGATAGTACTCGTAGGCGTTGAAAGCAACCACGTTTCTGAAACTGAGCTGCTTAGCCTCGCATCTTTTCTGCAATTCATTGTAGATAGGTGTGAGCGAAAGACCTGTGCCCAATGCCATTACATAATACTTACCCTCATGCTGGGCTGCCTTGATTTCCTTCTCTATCTGGTCAGCTACGTGAGCTGCACCCTCCATGGAAGAGGCGAAGATGTCGGTGTGAATTTTCTCCATTCTGGAGATTTCTGAATACTCAACGGTAGTCTTTGGCTTGTAGTAAGCCAAAGGCACCTTGTTGAGTACAATCTGTGAACTTAGATTGAGTCTCATTATTCTGGTTTTTTAAAGGTTGTAGGGGTGTTCCTTATAATTCTGTAATTCTATTCTTTACAAGTTGTCCTTATAAATGCTATCATTTACAAGTTGTCCTTCTCGATGTCCTTGAAGTACTTGTAGGTGCTAACCTTCAACTCGTCGGTAGCGCTCTCATCGCAAACGATGATGCCGTGCTGGTGAGTCTGAAGCGCACTGATGGTCCAAGCCTGTGTAACAGGACCCTCGATAGCTGCCTGGAGTGCACGAGCCTTGTTGTGGCCGTTGCAGAGAATCATTACCTCTCTGGCTGCCATCACGGTACCTACACCCACTGTGAGAGCAGTAGCAGGCACAGCGTTCATATCGCCGCCGAAGAAGCGTGAGTTGGCGATGCGGGTATCTGTGGTCAGAGTCTTAACTCGTGTACGTGATGTGAGAGAAGAGAAAGGCTCGTTGAAAGCGATGTGGCCGTCAGGACCGATACCGCCGATGAAGAGGTCGATGCCGCCTGCTTCCTCAATCATCTGCTCATAGTGAGCGCACTCTGCCTCGAGGTCCTCTGCGTTTCCGTTGAGGATATGGATGTTCTCCTTAGGGCAGTCGATGTGGTCGAAGAGGTTGTGAGCCATGAAAGAATGGTAGCTCTCTGGGTGAGACTCTGGCAAGCCTACATACTCGTCCATGTTGAAGGTGAGTACATGCTTGAACGAAATCTCGCCAGCCTTTACAGCCTTAACGATTTCTGCATACATGCCTACTGGTGATGAACCTGTTGGCAAACCCAAAACGAATGGTTTTTCTGTTGTTGGTTGGAAGGCTTTGATGGTCTCCACAACGTGACGAGCTGCCCAGCGGGCCAACTCCTTGTAATTCTTTTCGATGATTACACGCATAGTTGTTTATGTTTTTATTAATAAATAGTTGAAAAGTTTATATTCTATTTCTTTTTCTTTTCTGAAAATCAGTTCCCTTGCAGCATCCTGCTTCTTGCCATGAGGCAGGCTCCTATCAGCCCAGCCTGACCTTTCAGCTGTGATGTCACAATCTGTGAGTCTTCGCTCACCAGATTCAGGGAGTACTTCTTGATACCCATGCAGATAGGTTGGGTGAGATAGTCTCCGGTCACCGAGAGGTCTCCACCGATGACGAGCATCTTAGGGTTGAAGATATTGATGATTCCTGCAAGATTGGTTCCCAGTTCCACAGCCATTTTCTGCAAGGCTTCGATGCTGAGCACGTCTTCTTTCCCGATGGCGTCGAGAATGTCCTGCAGGGTGAGCGGCTGGTGCTGCTTCATCACTTTTTCGGTGAGTACCGATGTTTCTCCGTTCTTGAGCAGCTGGTTCATCTTTCTCAGCAGGGCTGAACCAGAAGCTTCGGTTTCCATGCATCCTGTTTTTCCGCAATGGCAGATGATGCCATTATTATAGATGTGCATGTGTCCGATTTCTCCCGAGAAGCCCGATTCTCCCAGATAGAGTCTGCCGTCGATGATGATGCCGATGCCGATACCCCAGCTGATATTGACAAAGATAACGTTCTTCACGCCCTTGCTCACGCCTCTGAGGCTTTCGCCGTAGGTCATACATCGGGTGTCATTGTCGATGCATACGGATAATCCCAGTTTTTCCGACAGGATTTCTGCCAGTGGCTTCTGCACGCAGGTGAAGTAATTATAGGCGCAGCCTGTGTTAGGATTCACACGTCCACCGATGCTCAGGCAGGTATTCTTAATCTGTTCCTTGGTGATGCCCGATTTTTCGATAAACTCGTTGGTGAGACTGATGAATTGCTCGAAGCATTCCATGCTGTCCTCGTAGATGAAGTCTATCTTCTGTGGCTCTGTCACCATGTTGCCGCAAAAGTCGCAGATGCCGAAGGTTAGATTATCCTTTCCCGTGTCGATTCCAAGGAAGTAGCCCGAAGTAGCAATCAGGTCGTATATCTTGGGTGCTCTTTTCGAATAGTTGTCTTTCTTTCCTGTTACCTGTACCAGGCCGATGTCAATCAGCTCGTTTAGAGTCTTTGTGGTGTATGGCACGCTAACGCCTAGGCTTTTTGAGAGTTCGGCTATGGTCTGCCCGCCATATTCTATAAACTGGTTTAGGATAGCAGTCATAGAGGCCGACCATTTTGTTTGGTTGATGATGTTCTTTAACATAAGCGTTGCCTTAATGAATGATTTAACGGTGCAAAGTTAAATAAATAAATCCATTTTATTAATATTTGCTAGTTAATTAATCTAAATATTTTAAAGAAAGCGCCAATTTAAACATTTTTTGCTCTGATTTCCCCCGAATGTACCCTGGAAAGCGATGGTTGGGATACCCTTAGCCCCAAAAGCGGCTTTCTTTGTGCTATAAATGATGTATCGAGGTGCTCTATATAATATATAATAAGGTATAAGGGGTGAAACTGTCATAATAAATAAATAAACTAATTTATTTAATTATAATAATGAAAATAGTTTCTTTAAAATTTGGTTGATATTAAAAATAGTCGTATATTTGCACCAGAATTTCTAACTAACAATAATTATATAGCAAACTAACAATAACAACAACAATGAGAAATAGAAAGTTTTACCCTTGGTTGGTTGTTGCGCTCCTGTGGGTGGTTGCACTTCTCAACTATATGGATCGCCAGATGCTTTCAACCATGCAGGCAGAAATGAAGGTTGACATCGTGGAATTGCAGCAGGCTGAGGCCTTCGGAGCTTTGATGGCTGTCTTCCTTTGGGTGTATGGAATCGTGAGCCCGTTCGCTGGTATCGTGGCTGATAGAATCAGCCGAAAGAAATTGGTGGTGGGCAGTCTCTTCGTCTGGTCGCTGGTTACTTACCTCATGGGTTATGCTTCCAGTTTCAACCAGCTCTACATGCTCAGAGCTTTGATGGGTATCAGTGAGGCACTCTACATCCCTTCTGCTCTCTCGCTCATTGCCGATTGGCATGAAGGCAAATCCCGTTCTCTCGCCATCGGCGTCCACATGACCGGTTTGTATGTGGGTCAGGCCATCGGCGGATTCGGTGCCACAGTGGCTGCAGCCTTCTCTTGGCATACCACTTTCCATTGGTTCGGTATCCTCGGAATCGCTTATTCCGTAGTATTGCTCCTCCTCTTGCATGATAAGGAAAAGGAGACCGTGAGTGTGACGGCGCAGCAGGTAAAACCTGCGAAGGGCGGACTCTTCCAAGGCTTGTCGGTAGTGCTTTCTACGTGGGCTTTCTGGGTTATCCTTTTCTATTTTGCAGTACCTTCTCTCCCGGGTTGGGCAACCAAGAACTGGCTCCCTACCTTGTTTGCTGAGAATTTGGGCATCCCAATGTCGCAGGCGGGTCCGATGTCAACCATCACCATTGCCGTATCTTCATTGATTGGTGTACTTTTCGGAGGTGTGCTTTCTGACAAGTGGGTACAGAAGAACATCCGTGGCCGTGTCTATACCAGTGCCATCGGTTTGGGTATGACCATTCCTGCGCTCTTCCTCCTCGGCTTCGGCCATAGCCTGGTAGCCGTCGTAGGTGCAGGCTTGCTCTTCGGTATCGGTTACGGTATGTTTGATGCCAACAATATGCCAATCCTCTGCCAGATTATCTCTGCCAAGTACAGAGCCACCGCATACGGTATCATGAACATGGTGGGCGTATTTGCCGGAGCCATGGTTACCCAGGTGATGGGTAAGTGCTCTGATGGCGGCAACCTGGGCTTTGCCTTCGCCGTACTCGGCATCGTGGTGATTGCTGCACTGACTCTCCAGTTGGTCTGCCTGAAGCCAAAGACAGATAATCTGGAATAAGATAAAGAATTAAGAATCATATAATTAACGTAAAAAATATTTTTGATTATGGAAAAAATCATTGGACTCATTGATGCACCGTTCACTCCTTTTTATGCCAACGGTGATGTGAACTTGGAACCTATCGAGGCTTATGCCAAGATGCTTCAGAAAAACGGTCTGAAGGGCGTGTTCATCAACGGCTCTTCTGGTGAGGGTTACATGCTGACCACCGAGGAGAGAATGCTTCTCGCCGAAAGATGGGTAGCGGTGGCTCCAAAGGATTTCAAGATTATCGTTCATGTGGGCAGCTGCTGCCTCCGTGAAAGCCGTCGTCTTGCTGAGCACGCACAGAAGTTGGGTGTTTGGGGCATTGGTTCAATGGCTCCTCCATTCCCACATATCGGTCGCATCGAGGAACTGGTGAAGTATTGCGAGGAGATTGCTTCTGCAGCTCCAGAGCTTCCTTTCTACTACTATCATATTCCTGCATTCAACGGTGCTTACCTGCCAATGCTCGACTTGCTGAAGGCTGTGGATGGACGCATTCCTAACTTCGCCGGTATCAAATATACCTTCGAGAGCCTCTACGAGTACAACCAGTGCCGTCTCTACAAGAATGGCAAGTACGATATGCTCCACGGTCAGGATGAGACCATCCTCCCTAGCCTGGCTCAGGGCGGTGCACAGGGTGGCATCGGCGGAACTACCAACTACAACGGTAAGGAGCTGGTTGGCATCATCGAGGCTTGGAAGAACGGCGACATCGAGACTGCACGCGAGAAGCAGAACTTTGCTCAGGAGGTTATCAACGTTATCTGCCACTACCGTGGTAATATCGTGGGCGGCAAGCGCATCATGAAACTGATGGGCTTCGACCTGGGTCCTAACCGCACTCCATTCCGCAACATGACCGATGAGGAAGAGCAGGCAATGAAGAAAGAGTTGGAGGCTATCCACTTCTTCGACCGTTGCAACCAGTTCTAAAAACAAGAATGATTGTTGCAACCAGTTTTAAAGTTCAAGAATAATTATCTCCACTAAATCGATAAGAATGAATATCAAGGAATATATCAAGCAGTGGGCTGAATCCTACAAGACCGATCTCACAGAGAACATCATGCCTTTCTGGATGGAGCATGGATGGGACAAGGTGAACGGTGGCGTCTATACCTGTGTGGATAGAGACGGAAGTCTGATAGACTCCACCAAGTCGGTGTGGTTCCAGGGGCGATTTGCATTCATCTGCTCCTATGCATATAATAATGTAGAGAAGAATCCATTGTGGTTGGAAGCAGCGAAGAGCACGCTCGACTTCATCGAGAACCATTGTTTCGACGAGAACGGAAGAATGTACTTCTCAGTCACAGCCGAGGGCAAGCCATTGCGCATGCGCCGCTACGTGTTCTCTGAGACCTTCGCAGCCATTGCAATGTCAGAATATGCCCTGGCTACAGGCGACCAGAAGTATGCCGAGCGTGCCCTGCAAATTTTCAAGGACACCCAACGCTTCCTCACCACTCCGGGCATCCTGGCTCCAAAGTTCGAGGAATCGGTGCAGTTGCAGAGCCACAGCATCATCATGATTCTCATCAACGTGGGTTCATGCATCCGCAAGGTTATCAACGACCCTAAGCTCACCGAGCAGATTGATGAGTCAATCGCCAAGCTGAAGAAGTACTTCATCCACCCAGAGTTCAAGTGTCTCCTGGAGACCGTGGGCATGAACGGTGAGTTTGTGGATACCTGTATGGGCCGCACCATCAACCCAGGCCATTGCATCGAGACTTCATGGTTCATCATGGAAGAGGCTAAGCATAGAGGTTGGGACAAGGAGATAACCGATATGGCACTGCAGATCTTCGACTGGTCTTGGGACTGGGGATGGGACAAGCAGTATGGCGGCATCATCAACTTCAGAGACTGCCGGAATCTTCCTGCGCAGGATTATTCACAGGATATGAAGTTCTGGTGGCCACAGACCGAAACCATCATTGCTTCGCTCTACGCTTACCTGGCTACGGGCGACGACGAGTACATTTACAAGCACCAGCGCATCAGCGAGTGGACCTACGCCCACTTCCCAGATGCAGAGTTCGGCGAGTGGTATGGCTATCTTCACAGAGACGGTACCGTGGCACAGCCGGCAAAGGGCAATCTCTTCAAGGGTCCGTTCCACATTCCTAGAATGATGATCAAGGCATATTCATTGTGCCAGGAAATCTTGAATAAAGATTAATGATTAAATGAGAAAAGAATTAGACTTGTCTATTTCGGATTTGAGTACAGTGAGGGGCAAATGCTATGAGATGGCGATGTTACCTTGGGGTGCAACGGAACCTCATAATCTGCATTTGCCCTATCTCACCGACAGGCGAGTATGTGGATTTCCTCTATCAGTTCTCTTTAGTTAAATCAGCATCTGATTTGTATTAGAATATATATTTAAAAACCTATGAATAAAAAAATGATGTTATCAGCAAATGCCAGCAAGGCTTTGTTCCTGGCAGCGATGGGCTGCTCCCTTCTGATGCCAGCACAGATGATGGCAGCGCAGTTGGTGGGCGATGCTCCAGTCATGGCAGTTGAGGCTCAGGCTGTGAACGCTCAGGGCGGCATCACTGTCTTCCCTAACAAGGAAGCACAGTATCGCATTCCTGCCATCGTGGAGTGTAAGTCGGGTAAGTTGATTGCGTTTACCGATCATCGTTATCATAATAAGGATATTGGTGGCGGCCGTCATCTCGACATCGTGATGAAGACCAGTATGGACAAGGGCGCTACCTGGAGCTCTCCAGAGCAGATGGTGGCTAAGGGTGGAAACGGTATTGCTACCAGTTTCGACTGCGCCCA
>ULTW01007556.1_pt1 | contig 12595 bp, 9 predicted proteins | sample 1957961 | NCBI WGS metagenome assembly ULTW01 (sample SAMEA4835744, study PRJEB28245) | human gut metagenome | biome: gut microbiome; material: fecal sample | place: Denmark | collected 2008 | reverse complement strand
CCGCTCTCGGCACAGACGTAACGTTCGCTCCTGACTGCGCCAAGGCAGCCGACGCCGCAGCAGCTTTGAAACCGGGCGAAGTGCTTCTTCTCGAAAACCTCCGCTTCTATCCTGAAGAGGAAGGCAAGCCTGTTGGCATCGACAAAGAAGATCCAGCATACGACGCAGCCAAGAAAGAAATGAAAGAGAGCCAGAAAGAATTCGCAAAAACTCTCGCAAGCTACGCTGACTGCTACGTTAACGATGCGTTCGGAACAGCACACCGCCGTCACGCTTCAACAGCTGTCATCGCCGACTATTTCGACGCTGACAACAAGATGCTCGGCTACTTGATGGAAAAAGAAGTTACAGCCGTTGAAAACGTACTCAACAACATCAAGCGTCCGTTTACAGCAATCATGGGTGGTTCGAAAGTTTCTACCAAGATTGGCATCATCGAAAACCTTATGGACAAGGTTGACAACTTGATTCTCTGCGGAGGCATGACATATACTTTCGCAAAGGCACAAGGCGGCAAGATTGGTGTTTCAATCTGCGAGGATGACAAGCTCGACCTCGCTCTCGACATCATCAAAAAAGCAAAAGAAAAAGGCGTGAACCTCGTGCTTGGAACTGACTGCGTGGCAGCCGACAAGTTCAGCAACGATGCCAACACTCAGGTCTGCCCATCAAACGATATCCCAGAAGGTTGGGAAGGTATGGATGCAGGTCCTGCAACACGCGAACTCTTCGCAAACGCCATCAAGGACGCAAAGACAATCCTCTGGAACGGTCCTGCAGGTGTATTTGAATTCGACAACTTCACAGCCGGCTCACGCGCTATTGCTGACGCCATCGTAGAGGCTACTGAAAAGGGAGCGTTTTCACTCGTTGGCGGCGGCGACTCTGTTGCTTGCGTAAACAAGTTCGGCTTGGCTGACAAAGTATCGTACGTATCTACTGGCGGCGGCGCGCTTCTCGAGGCTATCGAGGGCAAAGTGCTTCCAGGAATCGCAGCTATCAAAGGCTAATACAGATTAACCGACAATAAAGAAACGTGCAACCCACACAGTTGCACGTTTCTTTTGTTTTTATTTTCTCTTGAACAGCGAAAGATCATATTTTTCATCGTAGCGATAAAGCTCGTAATTCTCATCAAGCACACCCTTGATGTTACTCTGTCCGTACTGGTAAACAAGTATCCATTCAGCCAGGCCAGAACGATAACAGTCTACGACCTTTTGCCGCAGCGATGGCCCATTCTCTATAGCCCAATCCTGAGTAGCGAAAAATCTGTAATCTGGCTCACGGCCTGCATAAATGTAGAATGTTGGGGAAATATCATATGCCACAAAAGTGTCGCACTTAGGCACATTGTCTGTCATTTCGATGCTTTTTTGAGTTAATCCCATGGGCACGGATGCTGCACAATTTCTAAACAATAGCTTTCCTCGAAATAACTCAGTAAATGGAACACGAGATATGGCTGAAGCAAAGAAAAAAAGCGCCGTGGCGACTTCTTTATGAAATCACGCCACGGCGTTATTGCTGTTTATTCCAAATCGTCCATTAGCTCGTTTGGTTTTTTTTTATTCCTCCTTCCGCTAACCAATACAACAAAGAGGCGTAGCTCCTAACACGGAGCCGCGCCTCTTTAGATTATTAAGGAACGATGTTCCTCAGGCAATCTTATTACCTTTAAAGGCTGAATACCTTTATAAACTTAAAACCGAAATTCAATCTTATCTACTACTAACCTAAACCTAATATCCTAAAACCTAAAATCCATATTATTTCATTACAGAGAAAAGAATGTATCTTTCTTTTTACGCTTGCAAAATTACGCAAAATAGCGTGTATAATTTGACACCATTATAGCAGATATTGTGCGTAATATACACATATATAAGATTACTTCGCCTTCACGTAGTCAACGAAGGCGTAGGGCTGGTGGTGCTTCTCGTCTGTGGGATGCTCCTCACGGCTCACTCTTGTACTAAAAACCATAATACAAACGATCCAATTCCTTACTAACATTCTCTATTTTTCTTGGATAATAATCTCCCAGGAATTGGATTTCATCAAAGCATACACTATTAGAGTCATTCTGATATTTCTCTATAATAGATTTATACCTATTATCATTCTCTGTATTGTGATGTATTTTAGACATGTCTTCGCTAACTGTCCATGTGCAACAGTTCAAAGCTCCTCCCCATTTTTTGATAAAATCTTTCATCTGAACTTGATATATTCTACCTTTATAATCTGGATACAAAGCAATAAATTGCCCCATTGCTTCATTATCAAGTTTAGCATTCCCGATACCAGGAACAATGATAACGTCACGCGTTTGAAGTGCGTTGACATAAGCCCAACTTAATTCGTGATATTCAGAGAGTTTCAACTCTATAACATAAAAATGTTCCATAAGGATATTACGCATTCGTGTGGCAATATCATCATATACAGAAAGATTGGCTAATACAACAGCTTTCCCATCTTTATTTATATCGACAAATCTTAGGATTCCATCCGTATGCCCACAAATGTCCTTTGGGTCCCATGGTAGCCATACTATAGTTATATCATCATAATCCGAATTACACTCTTTGGGTTTGAAAGAATCCTGTATTTGTGTTTCTATCTCCTTTTGAGATAATCCTTCGTTTTCTCTCATCACTTTGTCTGTCATTACAATAAAAGATTGCGTGGTGTAGGAATTTGGAAGTCCTATTTCGCCGATAACAATATTGCCACCATCAATAACCAAAGAAGAATGATTGACGATAAAATTGTTTCCTTCAATCTTCTTCATCACCTTATCTGCATTAGTAATGTATTTTTCCTTTCCTTTTAGATAGTCGGGATTGTATACAAATTGAGAGAAACGCTCACTTGCATATTGTACTGGCATATAATCTCGACACCAATAATCCTTAGTCAAAGAAAGGGTTTCGTGTGCCACATTATTAGCATCAAGAATTTCACAAATATCCTTATAAATATTGGGACAATCTGTACACAACAACTTTGAAAAATAAACTTTATCTTTATATTGTTCTGTTATCATAGCTTTTCAACTTTTTTAAATCCCCATAATCTGTTGTCCTCTATATTGATTCGCGGCATAGGTTCTGCATAGCCCGACTTTTCATCAGTATCATCAATCCATTCAATACTAAACTTACCATTGTTAAGCATATTTGCTCCACCAAAGAAATCATACCAAAAATCATGAGGAGCCCAATCTTTTCTTTTTTCATTATTCTCCCATTCCTTTTTACCAGGCTCTATAGCTTTATAGCCTCTAATCAAGAAAGACGCATGATATTTCTTTTGTGGATCATCAAACAAAACATCTACTCCCGATGGATTCGGACATACAGCACCTAAAGCATAGCCAAATTCATCTTTCCCTTTCAGATATTTTATTTTATCTTTAATATAGCCATCATCCTCGTGGTAATAGAATTCGATGCAGGTCAACTTTAGTTTATATGCATCCTTACAACCTCCATTAATAAGGAAATAGCCAGAGAAGAATGCAGCTTCTGCTATTTTCTTAAACTCTTCAAATAGGTTTGCTTCGCAACCTTCTGCTCCCTTAAACGCCTTCATGGCTTGAAATAATCTTGATTCCATACTTATTGAATTATCTTTAGTTGTAAATCTCTATTGTGTTTTCAACCATTTATCCCAAATCGGTCGTACATTTGGGTTTAACGAATCTTTTGCAACTCATGTTTTTTGTAAACTTTATTACAAAAGTAGTCAAAACACAGCGAAGTGCAAAGATTCCAATCAATTATATTCTTACAGGAATCGCCCATGAAGTCTAATCAATTCTGAAAAATCATTAAAAAATATATATGCGGCGCGTCTGAACGTTTTTTTATTGCCTAAAATTGCGTTTCTCGCGATTTCTTTTAGTAATTTTGTTCGTTAGTATAACATAAACTCAAAAATGAATAGTAAAACACTATCTAAACTCTAAACTCATATAAAAACTATGGCAGAAAACAGAGAAAAATTGTTCGACCAATTTGCTCCCGTTTCCACAGAGACATGGAAAGCTAAGGTCGTTGCCGACCTTAAAGGAGCCGATTTCGACAAGAAATTGGTGTGGCGGACAAACGAAGGATTCAATGTTCAGCCGATGTACCGCGCCGAAGACATTGAGAATCTTAAAACAACTGACTCGCTACCTGGAGAATACCCATTTGTACGCGGCACACGCACTGACAACGAATGGTTTATCCGTCAAAACATCGTTGTAGAAAACGTTGCAGAGGCAAACGAGAAAGCGAAATCATTGACAACCAAAGGTGTTACATCTTTCGGATTCAAATTGTCAGAAGCACTCACAGCCGACAACGTTGCCACACTGCTCAACGGCATCGACCTTGCAAAGGTAGAAGTGAACTTCGAATCATGCCCGAAATGCGCGGTTGCAACAACCAAGGCTCTTGTTGAATACCTCACATCCAACGGCAAAGCAGACGAGTTTACCGGTTCTGTAAAATTCGACCCGTTCGTACGCTTGCTCAAGCACGGAGTTGACTTCGGCGGCGACATCAAAGCCATGGCAAAAGAATTGACAGAGATTGTCGCTCCTGTAAAGAACCTCCGCGTGTTCACTGTAGACACAGTGCTTCTCAGCGACGCCGGCGCATACATCGCACAAGAACTCGGCTACGCCCTCGCATGGGGAAACGAGTGGATGTCGCAACTCACCGACGCAGGTGTGGCTGTCGACGAGGCTGCAAAGCGCATCAAATTCAATATGGGCATCACCTCCAACTACTTTATGGAGATTGCCAAATTCCGTGCAGCACGTATGCTGTGGGCACAAATCGTAAAGCAATATCAGCCAGAATGCGACTGCGCCTGCAAAATGAACGTACACGCTGCCACAACAAAATTCAACCAAACAGTATTCGACGCACACGTCAACCTGCTGCGTACACAGACAGAAACCATGTCGGCAGCATTGGCAGGAGTAGACTCAATCACCGTCACTCCGTTTGACGCACAATTCAAGAATCCTGACGAGTTCTCAGAGCGCATCGCACGCAATCAGCAGCTGCTGCTCAAGGAAGAGAGCCATCTTGATAAAATCACCGACCCAGCCGGCGGTTCATACTATGTAGAGACATTGACAGCGTCAATCGCCGATGTTGCTTGGAAAAACTTCCTTGCCATTGAAGACCTCGGCGGCTTCTACGCAGCCATCAAAGAAGGCAAAATCCAGGAAGAGCTCCAAGAGACATCAAAGAAACGTCACCAAGACGTTGCCCGCCGCAAAGAGTCTCTCCTCGGCACAAACCAGTTCCCTAACTTCACAGAACTTGCAGGCAACAAGATTGAGAAGACCGACGGATGCAACTGCGGCTGCAAGCACGACGCACAGGAAGGCGCTGTGGCATCAATCCCTACAGCACGTGCGGCAAGCGACTTCGAGGCTCTCCGCCTTGCAACAGAAAAATCGTCAGTACGTCCGAAAGTGTTTATGCTTACAATCGGCAACTTGGCAATGCGCCTTGCCCGCGCACAGTTCTCTTCCAACTTCTTCGCCTGCGCCGGTTATGAAATCATCGACAACCTTGGTTTCAAGACCGTACAGGAAGGCATCGACGCCGCTATGGAAAAGAATGCCAACATCGTGGTGCTCTGCTCAAGCGACGACGAATACACAGAATATGCACCGGAAGCATTCAAGTTGCTCGACGGCCGCGCCGAGTTTGTTGTAGCCGGCAACCCAGCCTGCACAGAAGACTTGAAAGCCCAGGGCATCAAATACTTTGTTCATGTCCGCAGCAACGTCCTTGAGACACTGCAGGAATTCAATGCTAAATTATTAAAATAGAAGAAGGACAGAAATGAGACCAAATTTCAAAAACATAGATATCAAATCGGACGCTTTCAACGTTAAGCACGCTCCGATTGCAGAAGGTGAGAAATGGGTTACTCCGGAGCTTATTCCGGTTAAGCCGATCTACACTAAAGCAGACCTTGAAGGCTTGGAACACCTCAACTACGTTGCCGGTATTCCTCCATTCCTCAGAGGCCCGTACAGCGGTATGTACGCCATCCGCCCTTGGACAATCCGCCAATACGCAGGTTTCTCCACAGCCGCTGAGTCAAACGCATTCTACCGCCGCAACCTTGCTTCCGGACAGAAAGGTCTGTCAGTGGCATTCGACTTGGCTACACACCGTGGTTACGACGCTGACCACCCACGCGTAGTCGGCGACGTCGGCAAGGCTGGTGTGTCAATCTGCTCTATCGAGGACATGAAGGTGCTCTTCGATGGTATTCCATTGAACAAGATGTCAGTGTCAATGACAATGAACGGCGCCGTTCTTCCAGTCCTTGCATTCTACATCAACGCCGGTCTTGAGCAAGGCGCGAAATTGGAAGAAATGGCAGGTACAATCCAGAACGATATCCTGAAAGAGTTCATGGTGCGCAACACATATATATATCCACCTGAATTCTCAATGCGAATCATCGCCGATATTTTTGAGTACACTTCTCAGAACATGCCTAAGTTCAACTCGATTTCAATCTCAGGCTACCACATGCAGGAGGCAGGCGCAACAGCCGATATCGAGTTGGCATACACCCTCGCCGACGGTCTTGAGTATCTCCGCGCCGGTGTCAACGCAGGTATGGACATCGATGCGTTTGCTCCACGTTTGTCATTCTTCTGGGCTATCGGCATGAACTTCTTTATGGAGATTGCCAAAATGCGTGCCGCACGTATGCTGTGGGCTAAGATTGTAAAACAATTCAATCCGAAGAATCCGAAATCATTGGCTCTGCGCACACACTCACAGACATCAGGATGGTCGCTCACCGAGCAAGACCCATTCAACAACGTAGGCCGTACATGTATCGAGGCTATGGGCGCAGCGTTGGGACACACCCAGTCGCTCCACACCAACGCCCTCGACGAGGCTATCGCATTGCCAACCGACTTCTCGGCACGTATTGCCCGCAACACCCAGATTTACATCCAGGAAGAAACCTATATTACTAAGGAAATCGACCCATGGGCAGGTTCTTACTATGTAGAAGCGCTCACCAACGAGTTGGCCCACAAGGCTTGGGAACACATCCAAGAAATCGAGAAACTCGGCGGTATGGCAAAAGCCATCGAGACAGGCACACCGAAATGCCGCATCGAGGAAGCAGCAGCACGCACCCAGGCGCGTATCGACTCAGGCAAGCAGACAATTGTCGGAGTCAACAAATACCGTTTGGAAAAAGAGGCTCCTATCGACATCCTCGAAATCGACAACACAGAAGTACGCAAAGAGCAAATTGAGCGTCTCAACGACCTTCGCGCACACCGCGACGAAGCTGCTGTCAAAAAAGCGCTTGCCGCCATCACGGAATGCGTACGCACAAAAGAGGGCAACCTCCTCGACCTTGCTGTCAAGGCAGCAGCCGTAAGAGCGTCGCTCGGAGAGATTTCAGATGCCTGCGAAGAAGTTGTAGGCCGTTATAAAGCAGTAATCAGAACAATTTCAGGCGTGTATTCATCAGAAACTAAAAACGATCCGGACTTCCAGAAAGCACAGAAGATGTGTGAGGAGTTCGCTAAGAGAGAAGGTCGTCAGCCACGTATCATGATCGCCAAGATGGGTCAGGACGGACACGACCGTGGTGCAAAAGTTGTGGCTACAGGTTATGCCGACTGCGGTTTCGACGTCGACATGGGTCCGTTGTTCCAAACTCCAGCCGAGGCTGCCCGCCAGGCTGTTGAGAACGACGTTCACATTCTCGGTGTATCATCGCTTGCCGCTGGCCACAAGACATTGATTCCGCAAGTAATCGAGGAATTGAAAAAACTTGGCCGCGAGGACATCATCGTTATTGCAGGCGGTGTAATCCCTGCACAAGACTACGACTTCCTCTACAAGGCTGGCGTAGCAGCAATCTTCGGCCCTGGAACACGCATTCCTTTCTCAGCAATCAAGATGCTCGAAATCTTGAACGCTGCTGAATAAGCGATTTTCCATCATAGAAAAGTCGGCATCAACCACGGATGCCGACTTTTTTCTTTTTTTAACTCGTTAAATTTCAAGTTTTTTTTGTTCTCATCAATTTTTCTTACAAAAGAAATGAACAAAAGCCGAACCGATATTGTTGTAGGGATAAACAATTTATACTACTTTTGCATACTATTTTTACAAATACCAAAACATTGTGATTATGAAAAAATTTTTATCTTTTTCAATTTTGGCAGCCGCAGCATTGACTATGACTCCGGCCGTCAACGCACAGGAGGCCGACTATAACTACACAAACATTCCTCCGGCAAAAGACATCTACACTCATTCTTGGCGTGACAATTGGTACATCCAACTCGGTGCCGGTGCACAGATGCCAATTTTCGAGAAAAACGGAGATGCAAGCAACTTCCAGATGAAGAAGACCACCGCTCTTTATGAGGCAGGTGTAGGACATTGGTTCTCGCCATACTTCGGATTCCGTTTCCGCGGACAAGGCGGCGCAATGCATTGGGAAAACAGCAACCAATGGCACAAAGGGAAATATGCCAACCTCAACTTGGAAATCACTTGGGATATGTTCAACAGCCTTTGCGGCGTGAACGACCATCGCGTGTTCAGCATCATCCCTTACCTCGGTGTTGGTGGATCGTACGCTTGGGACTACTCTGTTGCCGGCAACATTCTTGACAACGACGGCAAGGTTATGGAACATCAAGGTGTTGTAAACACAAACCTCGGTCTTCAATTCCGTTTCCGCTGCAGCAAGCGTGTAGACCTCTATGTAGACGCCCGTTTGACAGGTACAGCCGACAATATCAACAACATCGCATGGAAGACAGGTCTTGACCCAATCTTCTCTATGACCGGTGGTTTGCAAATCAACCTCGGCAAAGAAGGCCGTCACGTGACAAAATACACTCCGTTTGACTGCATGGGCGCAATCAACGACCTCAACGGCCGCATCAACAAACTTCGCGGCGACTTGGCAGACACTGAGGCTCAGCTCCGCGCTGCACAAGCACAACTCCCATGCCCAGAGGTTACAGAATCAGCAGCTCCTGCTAAAACCACAAATTCTGTCAACCCAGCTGTCCGCTTCAAATTCAACTCTGCAAAGGTTTCTGCAAACGACCAAGTTACACTCTACGACGTAGCTCAGGTTTTGAAACAAGACGAAAATGCAAAGGTTGTCCTCAAGGGTTATGCTGACAAGAGAACTGGTACTGCAGACTACAACAAGAAACTTTCTGAGCGCCGTGCAAACGCAGTTAAGGAAGCACTCGTTGCCTACGGCATCGACGCAGACCGCATCGAGGTAGAGGCTATCGGTGTTGAAGAGCAGCCATACACTGACAACAACAACTGGAACCGCGTGGTAATCGTTACAACTAAGTAACAATCATCTACCTATACTTAAGGAGACAGTCCCCAAAGGGACTGTCTCCTTTTTTATACCCCACAGCCATAAATTATCTTTTTGAAAGCCATACACAACAAATTTGCTAATAAATGCCAGTTATACGCAACTTTTGCTTACCTTTGCACATAAAATTGAATGAATGATGAAAGAACTATTACAAAAGAAACTTAGCGACTCGGCGGCGGCAAGATGGACAGCGCTGCTTGCAGTCTCATTCACAATGATGTGCGGCTACTTCTTTACCGATGTAATGTCGCCACTTGAGCCAATGCTCACCAGCAACGACGTTAACGGTCTGGGATGGACATCCGACGAATACGGATTCTTCTCTGGCGCATATGGCTATTTCAACGTGTTCCTGCTACTCTTGTTTTTCGGAGGAATCATACTCGACAAATTCGGCATCCGCTTTACCGGTCTGGCATCGACACTTCTGATGTTTGGCGGCGCACTTATCAAATGGTGGGCAGTAAGCAACACATTTGACAGCTCCGTCACTCTTCCTTTCGGAATAGGCACATACCACACACAAGTGCTTTGGGCTTCACTCGGATTTGCCATCTACGGCGCAGGATGCGAAATTGCAGGAATCACCGTGACCAAGATAATCGCCAAATGGTTTACCGGACACGAGCTCGCTCTCGCTATGGGATTTCAGGTTGCACTGGCGCGTATCGGCACAGCCTGCGCCCTCGCCCTCGCCCTTCCGTTTGCCAAAGCGTGCGGAGGAGTACATGCAGCGGTAGGTCTTGGCGCCGCATTGCTCTGCATCAGTGTCGTAGCCTTCTTGGTTTACTGCGTAATGGACAAGAAAGAAGACGCCTCGGCCGAAGCCGTACAGACAGAACCGGAAGAAGGATTCAAATTCTCCGACCTCAAGATGCTGATCAGCAACCGCGGCTTCTGGTATATGGCAACACTCTGCCTTATGTTCTACGCAGGAGTGTTTCCTTTCCTTAAATTCGCCACAAAACTTATGGTATTCAAATATGGCGTAGACGAGAATATGGCAGGTCTCATCCCTGCCATGTTGCCATTCGGCACAATCTTCCTCACTCCACTCTTCGGCTATGTCTATGACAAATTCGGGAAAGGCGCCACACTGATGATAATCGGAAGCGCGCTGCTCACAATTGTACACATAATCTTCGTGCTGCCAATAACATCCTACATCGTTGCCATCGCCGCAATGATAGCACTCGGCGTTGCCTTCGGACTTGTCCCGTCGGCTATGTGGCCGTCGGTTCCGAAAATCATACCGATGAAACTGCTCGGCTCGGCATACGCTATGATTTTCTACATTCAGAATATCGGGCTTGCCCTTGTGCCAGTATGGATTGGCAAAGTGAACCAAGCAAACACATTGGCAAACGGGAGCATTGACTATACCGAGACAATGACCATCTTCGCCGCCTTCGGCGCGATTGCCGTCATCATCTCACTGCTCCTGTTCTTTGAAAACAAGAAAAAGGGCTACGGCCTTGAAAAGCCGAACATCCAATAAACGACCAGACACTGAGCCACATTGAAAGATTTTTCAGTGTGGCTCTTATTTTTCAGGCAAAACATTAGGAAATAAAGAAATCTTTCTTTATTTTTGTGTATGCTTAATTATAAATCAACACAAACCATTAGATATGAAAAAGCATAATTTTTACGCCGGACCATCGATTCTGAGCGAGTACACAATCAAAAACACGGCAGACGCCGTGATGAATTTCAACGAGACAGGTCTGTCTATTCTTGAAATTTCCCACCGTAGCAAAGAGTTCCAAGCCGTAATCGACGAGGCCAATGCCCTCATCAAAGAATTGCTTGAAATCCCGTCGGGCTACGAAGTGCTATTCCTCGGCGGCGGCGCAAGCATGCAGTTCTGCATGATTCCATACAACTTCCTGAAAACAAAAGCAGCATACCTTGACACCGGCGTATGGGCATCAAAAGCCATCAAAGAGGCGAAACTCTTCGGAGATGTAAACGTTGTGGCATCATCAAAAGACGCCAACTACACATTTGTGCCCAAAGGCTACACCGTGCCAGACGACGTTGACTATTTCCATATCACCACAAACAACACAATCTACGGAACCGAGCTTCGCGAGGATCCAGATGTGAAAGTGCCATTGATCGCCGACATGTCGAGCGACATTTTCTCACGCCGCATTGACGTTTCAAAATATGACGCCATCTATGCCGGCGCCCAGAAGAACCTTGCTCCTTCCGGCGTGACTCTTGTCATTGTAAAAGAAGACGCACTCGGGAAAATGGACCGTGTGATTCCGACAATGCTCGACTACCGCACGCACGTAAGCAAAGGCTCAATGTTCAACACACCTCCATGCCTGCCAATCTACTCTGCACTGCAGACATTGAAATGGTACAAATCGCTTGGCGGCATCGACGCAATGGAAAAAGCCGACAAGGAGAAAGCAGCCCGTCTGTATGACGCCATCGACAACAGCAAGATTTTCGTCGGCACAGCAAAACCTGAAGACCGCTGAATCATGAACGTCTGCTTCGTACTCCGTCCAGAGTATGCCGAGCTCGACAAGAAATTCCTTGAGTTCACAGGCGAACGCGGCATCGTAGGCATCAAGGGGCATCGCTCTGTAGGTGGCTTCCGCGCATCTATCTACAACGCCATGCCTATGGAAAGCGTACAGGTGCTCATTGACGCAATGAAGGATTTTGAAAAACAACTCTAAATTTCACCAAATGAAAATATTAGTTGCAACAGAAAAACCTTTTGCAGCAGTTGCTGTAGAGGGCATCAGAAAGGAAGTTGAGCAAGCCGGACACGAGCTGGTGCTGCTTGAAAAAGGCACAAAAGACGACCTCGTCAAAGCGGTTGCCGACGTTGACGGACTGATTGTGCGCAGCGACATTGTCGACACAACAGTGCTCGATGCCGCAAAAAATCTGAAAGTGATTGTGCGCGCCGGAGCCGGAGTAGACAATATCGACCTACAAGCAGCTAAGGCTGCGGGAATTTGTGTGATGAACACACCTGGACAGAACTCCAACGCTGTAGCAGAACTTGTTTTCGGCATGCTTGTCATGATGATTCGCAACCAATTCAACGGAACGTCAGGAACAGAGTTGAAAGGCAAGACTCTCGGCATCCACGCATACGGTCAGGTGGGCCGCAACGTGGCACGCATAGCCAAAGGTT
>ULTW01019531.1_pt1 | contig 12625 bp, 9 predicted proteins | sample 1957961 | NCBI WGS metagenome assembly ULTW01 (sample SAMEA4835744, study PRJEB28245) | human gut metagenome | biome: gut microbiome; material: fecal sample | place: Denmark | collected 2008 | reverse complement strand
ATTTTTTTAGAATAAGGGAGTTTTGACACACCTCCCTCCTATAATGCTGCATAAGTATGGCGAGAAAGTTCTGTTTTATATAGATCTTAGGGTTTAAAAGCAGAAAAATGCAAGTTTGTAGTTGAAAAATTGCGAAAACGTTTGGTGGTTTCAAAACTAATACGTACCTTTGCAACCGCTTACAGAGCAATACGGGTAAGTCTTGCACGGCCAGCTCCCTTCGAACCCTCCAGGACGGGAACGTAGCAAAGGTAGTTGGTTGTAGCGGCGCGATGTAAGTAGCTTGCCCACCCGCCTCTTTAGCTCAGTTGGCCAGAGCACGTGATTTGTAATCTCGGGGTCGTTGGTTCGAATCCGACAAGAGGCTCAAAATGATGACGAGACAAGACTTTAAGTTTTGTCTCGTTTTTTTGTATTTGCATATTTGAGATGTTACACGATTTCGCCTCGGATGCAATGTGATGGTAAAACATGATGCGGTGGAGCTTGTCACTTCTGCTGCGTTTAAAAAAGAAATAATTATGGAAAAGATAGACATTACGACACTCAACGATAATGTGTTCACTACTATTGGTAAGGAGTGGATGCTCGTTGCTGCAGGCAACGAAGAGAAGTTCAATATGATGACAGCCTCTTGGGGCTGTCTTGGCTGGTTGTGGAACCGCCCAGTGGCTATTGTGTACATCCGTCCGGAGCGTTACACACACGAGTTCATTGAGGCTAACGACACGATGAACCTTGTTTTTCTCGGCAACTCGGAGGAGGCACGCAAGGCGTATGCGTTCTGCGGTGCTAAGTCGGGCAGAGACTTCGATAAGGCGAAGGAGGCCCATCTCACACCCGTTGCAACCGAGAACGGCTGCGTAACATTCGGCGAAGCACGCCTCACACTTACCTGTCGCAAGCTGTACAAAACGCAGATTCGTCCGGAGGAGATGCTCGACAAATCGATAGAGCAGTGGTATGGTGCGAAGGGTGGCTTGCACGACGTGTATGTGGTGGAGATTCTTGACGCTTACAAAAAGTAATGCGCTAATAAGCAAAACCATTCTATATACATAATATTATATAGTACAGGTCAATTAACATTCAAACCGAACTTTGATGACAGAGAAAATAGACAAGTATAAGGTTCAGGCGGCTTTGGTGCGCTCGTTCTTCGATGCCTTCTCGCATGGCGTGATAGAGAGTCAGGTGGAAGACCGGAAGGAGAAGACTACACCGCAGTCGGTGAAGAAGCTGATGTTGGAGCACTACGAGCACATTGCGCCCGCTTTCTTCGACACCATGTTCTTCCCGTTGGCAGCCATGAACTACAAGTACGAGGACATTGCGGCACTGGCTCGCGAAGCGCAGCAGCGTGGCGACGACATGATGGCACTTGTGCGCACGGCGTGTGGTGACGAGGCGTACTACAACGCTATGGTGGAGGAATACAAACGCAACTTCTCGATGCTGCTTGCAGGCAGACATCTCTCCAATGCCGACCATCTTAAGGGCTATGTGCGCAAGGCGGAGGCAGAGACGGAAGCGTCGGTAGACTCCGACCGTGCCATCGAACTGACCGTGCGTGTCGTGATGTTCGCATACGTTCGCGGTTTGCGTCAGACGGGGGAGAGTGCACGTTTTGATCGGTCGGTGCACTTGGGACAAGTGCACCCCCTTGGGGAGGATGCACGTTTTGATCGGTCGGCGCACTTGAGACAAGTGCACCCCCTACGAGGGGCTACGCTCTACCGCTTGATGCTCGATGCGATGAACATCCTGCTGCTCGATGAGGCTGTGGATTTTGCTGACGCGGAGGCAACCGACCTTGCTTCGCTCTTTTTGAAGGTCTGTCAGACGCAGCATAACTTCACGGTTATGACCGACGAGATGGATCGTACATACTCTGAATTAATGAAGGAATAATAACATATACTATGACACAGATTCCGGTATTGCTGCTCACAGGTTATCTGGGCAGCGGTAAGACAACATTATTAAATCGCATCCTTTCCAACGAGAAAGGAATTAAGTTTGCCGTTATCGTGAACGATATCGGCGAGGTGAACATCGACGCAGACCTTATTCAGCAGGGTGGAGTAGTGAACAAGCAGGACGACAGTTTGGTGGCTCTGCAGAACGGCTGTATCTGCTGCACGCTGAAGATGGATCTCATCGACCAGTTGCGCGACATTGTGAATATGAAACGCTTCGACTATATCGTCATCGAAGCGAGTGGCATCTGCGAACCAGCACCAATCGCACAGACAATCAGTTCGATGGCGACACTTGGTCCGCAGTACATCACCAACGGTATTCCGCGTCTTGACAGCATCGTGACCGTAGTGGACGCGCTGCGCATGAGAGACGAATTCAACAACGGCGACGCTCTGAAACGCGACGGACTCGAAGACGAAGACCTCGAAAACCTCGTAATACAGCAGATAGAATTCTGCAACACGATACTTCTCAACAAGGCTGCGGAGGTGAGTGCTGAGGATTTGCGCAAGCTCACCGAGATAATCCGCGCCATTCAGCCTAAGGCAGAAATCATTCCGTGCAACTACGGCGACGTAGATTTGGAGCGTCTGCTCAACACCGGTCGCTTCAACTTCAACGAGGTGGCTACATCGGCTGCATGGATCAACGAGCTTGAGAACCATCACGGCGATGAGGAGGATGATGACGATGATGATGAGGAGGAGCATGAGCACCATCATCATCACGACCATGAAGATGAAGAGCATGAACATCATCATCACGATCACGATGATGAAGAGCACGAGCATCATCACGACCACGACTGCCATAGCGGTTGCGGACATCATCACCATCACCACGACCATGAAGGTGGCGAAGTGGAGGAGTACGGTATCGGAACGTTTGTCTACTATCGCAGAAAGCCGTTCGACATGAACTTCTTCGACAATTTCGTGGCACGTCTGTTCCCGAAGAATGTGATTCGCTGCAAGGGATTGTGCTGGTTCAAGGAAGAGCCCGACATGTGCTATCTTTTTGAGCAGGCAGGCAAGCAGATGGAGCTGAAAAACGCCGGACAGTGGTACGCCACAATGCCGAAGGACGAACTGCAGCAGATGCTCGAACGCGAAGAAGGACTGCGCAGAGACTGGGACGAGAAGTACGGCGACCGTATGCAGAAACTCGTGTTTATCGGTCAGAAACTCGACAAGAAGGCTATAAAAGAACAGCTCGACATGTGCCTTACGGATGTAGAGCTATAAAAGAAAAACCGGTATGGCATGAGTGCTATACCGGTTTTTTATGTTTGTAGGCTGCGTGGGTATGGTAGGGATGCCATACCCTCCTATATTAGAGATGCTTCATGATGTCGAGCAGGTGATCCCAAACCATCTGAACGGTCGGGATGTGCAGACGCTCGTCAGGAGTATGCACGTCGCGCAGCGTAGGACCGAACGAAACCATGTCGAGGTTCGGGTAGCGCTCAGAGAACAGACCGCACTCCAAGCCGGCGTGGATACCCTTTACGATAGGTTCCTTGCCGAAGAGTTTCTTGTACGACTCGACAGCCACCTTGGTGAGCTTGCTGTTCGGGTTCATCTTCCAAGCCGGATAGCCATCGCTCATCTTCACTTCAGCACCAGCCAATTCGAAGGCTGCCTTAACGGTGTTAGTTTCGTTCTCGAGGTTGCTCATGACGTTAGAACGCTGTGAAGCAACTATGTTTATTTCGTTCTCAGCAGTCTGCACGCTTGCTACGTTGTTGGATGTCTCAACCATGTATGCGAGTGCTTCGTCCTGGCACATAGCGAACACGCCGTTGTCAACAGCCTGCATGCAGAGGATGAAGCGGCGGCTTGTGTCCTTCGGCAGTACGCTCTCAGCGTCAGCACTACCGAGATTAAACTCCATTGATGGTTCGGTTACGTGGAACTCCTCCTCGATGTTAGCTGTGAACACGTTCCAGTCGGCACGTACAGTCTCCTTCTCGCTTGCCGGAACTGCGAACACGATGCTACCGTCGCGTGGGATAGCGTTGTGCAGTTTGCCCGAGTTGAACTGAGCGAGGCGAAGATCCATCTTCTCCTGCTCCTTGTAGAGGAAGCGAGCGAGAATCTTGATGGCGTTAGCGCGTTTCTTGTTGATGTCGTCGCCAGAGTGTCCGCCCTTCAGTCCCTTTACAGAAGCTGTGAGGAAGAACATACCCTCGGGAGCAGCCTCACGCTCGAATGTGAAGCGAGCCGATGTTGTCTTGCCGCCAGCGCAAGAGATGAAAATCTGTCCTTCGTCCTCAGAGTCGAGGTTGATGAGCATATCGCCCTTCATAAAGCCTGCCTTCATGCCAATGGCACCGGTGAGGCTTGTCTCCTCGTCGCGTGTGAATACGCACTCCAGCGGTCCGTGCTCGATGTCGTCGCTGTCGAGGATAGCCAGTTCGATAGCGCAACCGATGCCGTCGTCAGCACCGAGTGTTGTGCCCTTAGCGTTGAGCCATTCGCCGTCGACGTAAGTCTGGATGGGGTCGGTGAAGAAGTTGAAGTCTACGTCTACGAGTTTGTCGCAAACCATGTCCATATGACTCTGCAGGATGAGTGTAGGCGCGTTCTCGTGACCCTTTGTGGCCGGCTTGCGGATTACTACGTTGCCCGTCTCGTCGGTCTCGGTCTCGAAGCCGTGGCTCTTGCCGAACTCCTGAAGATACTCTATCATGCGCTCCTCGTGCTTTGAAGGGCGCGGAATCTCGTTGATTTTAGCAAACTGCTCGAACACGCGAGCAGGTTTTAATTCGCAATTGCTCATTTTCCTTAAATTTTTTATGATGATGTTATAATAATCTGAATTTTCGATAAATTATTTTGCCATGCCACCGAATTGCCGTACCTTTGTAGCGATATGTAATGGTGGGGCTATCTTTTGCAAAGATAGTGTAAAAGGAAGACACCACAAAATATCTTCACTTATTTTAAATGTAGGTAGACATCTATTTTAGTCAAAACAGATACAAATATGATAAAACTAATGCTTATCAGCCTCGCTGTAGTGGCAGTAGCCTTCGCATTGTTGTCGATAAAGGTTCTGCTGAAGCGCAACGGCAAGTTCTCTTCGCAGCACGTGCACGACAACCCGGGTTTGCGCAAGCAGGGCATTCACTGCGTGATGGATCAGGACCGCGAAGCTCGCGAGCGCAACGGTGCCTATTAAATCAGCCTGTAATATATGTATATACGACAGGCGTATAAAACGATAAAATTAAAAACAGAATAAAGATGAACAAGAAAAACATTTTCGGCGCACTTGCACTCGCAACTGTTGCCGCTTTCGCAATGACTTCTTGCGACAAGTCGAAGTGTCAGGTTGACGAGAAGAAGGTAGAGGGCAAGCAGGCTGTGCCTTCAGACGTTAAGATTGCGTATGTAGAGGTAGACAGCATCATGTCGCAGTACAAGTTCTGCAAGGACTACTCGCTCATTCTGCAGAAGAAGGGTCAGAACATCCAGAACACACTCGCGCAGAAGCAGCGTGCTCTCGAACAGGCTTACATGAACTTCCAGCAGAAGATACAGCAGAACGCCTACACACGCGAGCAGGCTGAGCAGATACAGATGTCGCTGCAGAAGCAGAATAGCGACCTTCAGGCTCTTAACCAGCGCTTGAGTGGTGAGTTCCAGGTGGAGACAGAGAACTACAACAACGCCCTGCGCGACTCTATACAGCACTTCCTTGCTGTTTACAACAAGGATAAGAAGTTTGGCTTGATTCTGAGCAAGGCGGGCGACAACCTCCTCTATGCCGACAAGGCTTACGATATCACCAACGAGGTTATCGCTGGTTTGAACAAGGCTTACAAGCCGGCGGCTCCTGCAAAGGAGGTGAAGGCAGAGGCAAAGAAAAAGTAATAGTACAGACGAATACATAGTTTAATGGGAGGTGCTGTTCTTTCCGCTCAGCTTTGGTGCTCGACGGAACAAGAACAGCACCTCCTTTTTGTGTTCGTACACCACTGCTATACTGATGACAAATTCATGGTGAGAGTCTTCGTTCTACAACAAAATGACAAAATAACTACAAAAAATCGTGTCAAATATTTCTTTGTATTAAAATATTTATTACATTTGCAATCGTATAACATACGTTTAGTATAGTTAATACATCTTTAGTTAGTGACGAAAGTATGTAAACATAAATATATTAACTTTTAAAATTTGTAGTTATGAGAAAGACGTTACTAAACACAATGGGGCTTCTTCTTGCGTTGTTTGGCGCAACGAATGCTTCTGCCCAGAGCACAGTAGAACTGCCTTACTCTATCACCTTCGATTCTACCAACGATGTTTGGACCGTGCTTGATGCCAGTCCGTCACCTGGTACCTCATGGGTATTCAATAACGATTGGGGCAACGACGGTTTCTGCATCGGCAACGCGTGGACAGCTACACCGAGCTATTGCATCAGGACCGATTCGGGTGAACCTAACGACTACTACGTTTCTCCGTCATTCAGTTTGAAGGCAGGCAAGACGTACACCGTGAAGACAAGCTCTGGCACAATGTATAGCACTCCCGCGACACTCTCTGTAGAGTACACGACGACTCCTACTAACGCCGCTTCGTTCACAAAGCTGAGCGACATCAATATGCCGTCTTCTGGTGCGCAGTACGACAATTCGTACGACCTTACTGTTCCTGAGGACGGACTCTACAGCTTTGCGTTCCACGCCACAAACACTTCTGCTGGCGACAAGAGCAACTGGGTATATCTCTACGCTCTCGGCTTCAGCATCGAGGAGAAAGTAGGTGGCGAAACTCCTGACCCGGGTACAGATCCCGACCAGCCCGACCCACCAGCAGTAGACCAGGACGGTACACTGCCTTACGATATGACATTCGATTCGGCTGAGAAGTTCGCCACATGGACAACGATGGACAACAGCGATACTCCTGGCGTAACATGGGCTTACACCGCATCCGACTTTGCTGGCAAACCAGCTGCTCACATGGGCACTGATGCTACATCTGCAACTTGCGACTGGCTCGTCTCTCCGAAGTTCGAGCTGAAGGAAGGCAAGTCGTACAAGATTACGGTTGACGCTGCTTCGGGTCCGAACAACGAGCTGAACCTAATCCTCGACTACTTTGTAGGCAGCAAGTCGGCAGACAACCAGAAGACTATCGAATGGATCGGCTCTAAGCTCCCTAAAACCGAAGGCGAAACCGAAGGCGAGGGTGGCAAGGTGAAGAACGAGTGGATTCTCGATGCCAACAAGGACGATGTATACTTCTTCGCATTCCGCGCACTCAACTGGGGTGCCAACGGCACTAACGATGCCGTCAGCATCTACTCGGTGAAGATTGAGGAGATGGCAGAAGGCAAGCCCGAGGCTCCGGTAGCACTTCCTTACGAGGTTTCGTTCGAGAAAGAAGAAAGCGTATCAGGTTGGACCGCAATGGACCGCAGTGCCAGCACCGCTTCTACATGGAGCTGGAATTCATGGGGATATCAGGAGTACGGCGCCGACTGGAACCCGGTGGGCGACCAGCATCCTTGCGTAGGTTTCAGCAGCGACTTTAACACTGACGCCAACGACTATTGGGTGTCTCCGGCATTCGCTCTCGAAGCTGGAAAGACATACGTAGCGAAAGCTCATACAGCCAACAACCGCAGCTGCATTGAATCGGGCACAACATCGTTCACGATGAAGCTCGGTACAAACAGGAAGGTGCAGGGTTCGTTCGACAAGACTCTCGGCACTATTGAACTTAGCACAGTGTACGACCGCGACCCGAGCACATTCGAGTTCACCGTAGAAAAGGCAGGCAACTACTATGTTGCTTTCCATATCAGCGACAAAACAGGTGCAAATGCTTACGGCTACATCTTCGACTTCAGCCTTGCTGAGAAGAAAGCCGTTGTGGAAGAGCCTGTAGCTACAGAACCAGTAGCCAACCTCGCAGCAGCTGAACTTACTGCAGAGAAGAGCGTAGCACTTACATGGACCAATCCTGCTAAGGATGTCGACGGCAAGGATCTGCCGGCTGACGCAGTGCTCACCGTAAAGGTTTACGAGGGCGAGGAAGTAGTTAAGGTATTCGAGGACCAGGCTCCGGGCAGCGAGGGTAAGCACGTACAGGCTTACACCGACGAGACATTTGCTGGCGAACACAACTACAAGGTGGTTGTTGTCTACAAGGATAAGGAGTCGGAGGCTGCCACAACTTCTCTCACCGTGAAGGTCGTAGTAGACGCTATCAACGGCGTAATGGTTCCGGCTGACGCTAAGGTTTCTGTACACACTCTCAGCGGTGTAGCGGTTGGCAACAACCTCTCTACGCTTGGCAAGGGTACATACATCGTAAGAGTGAAGACTGCCGACGGTGCTGTGAAGACTATGAAGATTGCTAAGTAGTAGTCTGAATTGCTAACAATAATGAATGTAGTCCTACATATTCATAAACCACATAATTAATCTAAAAAATATAAAACTATGGAAGAAAAACTTCAGTTTGTACCTTCTTTGAAGGATGCGTTTGCTATAGGCATGAAAAATCTTGTGCCAATAGTATTGTCAGTGTTGCTTTGGCTCGTAACCGTATGGATTCCTTACGTTAATGTGGGCACCACGATAGCTTTGGCTACATTGCCGGTGAAGCTTAGCAAGGGCGAGATGATCAGTCCGATGTTCATCTTCGAGTCGAAATATCGTCATTGTATGGGTGAGTATTTCATCCTTCAGGCACTCGTCACCTCTGCCGTATCGATAGCCTTCCTGTTCATGATTATTCCAGCAATAGTACTCTCGCTCAGTTGGATGCTTGCTGTTTATCTTCTTGTAGGTAAGGGTATGAATTGGGCTTTGTGTCTTTCTGAGAGCAACCGTTTGATGATGGGCTATAAGCTGAAGGCGTTCTTCCTGAAGTTTGTTGTAGGCTTTGTGCTGTTCTTAGCCTATTATATTCTCTTCCAGATACTTAGTGACGCATCAGGCTTGTTAGTACTCATTTCGCTTGTTTATCTCCTTGTAAGCGTTTGCGTAATGCTTTCGGTCGATGCAGTTATCTATCGCGAGTTGGTGCTCAGTGAGGATAAGGTTGAGGAAGCTAAGCCAGAAGAAGCTCTTTAACGAGTTAATTGCAATGCAATAGGCATCGGTTCGCGTTCGGAATCTAATCGGTTCGCGTTCGGAATCTGATTGGGTTGCGTTCGGAATCTGATTGGGTTGCGTTCGGAATCTGATCGGGTTGCGTTCGGAATCTGATTGGGTTGCGTTCGGTGTCCGATGGCAAAACATTCATAAATCCACTGCCGAGAGGCAGGTGTTCTTTAGACGAATAAAGATTAAAGCATAAGAAAAGGCTGACTCTTGCTGCGGTTTTGCAGCTTAAGAGTCAGCCTTTTTTATTGTTGTATCTTGTAGCGTAGCCTTCCGCTACGTTTACGAGTTAGAAGTCTACGACCGTGATGCCGGCTCCGCCGAACTGCACGTGCTCATCCTTGCATTGCGTCACGTTTGGCACCGACTGCAGATACTGGCGTATGAGCTGTCTGAGTATGCCGTTGCCCTTGCCGTGGAGGATGCGCACGCGCGACATACCCACGAGTATAGCGTCGTCGATGAAGTGCTGCACAGCGTTTAGCGCTTCGTCGCCACGCATTCCGCGCACGTCGAGATCCTGATGGAAGTTGAGTTTGTGCGAGTCGATGGTCTGACGCGTCTCGCGGCTGATGCCGAACGTTGGCGGTAGCGTCGACTCCGGTGTCTTCGTGGTGTGCTCCAGGCGTGATGTCTTCACCTTTGTGCGCACGTCGCCGAACACTACTGTTGCCTCTTTGCCCTCTACCGACTCCACACGACCAACCGTCGTCAGTCCGCGCATGCGCACCGTGTCGCCAGCCTTAAAGGGGTGTTGAGGTGTTGGGGAGTTGAGGTGTTGTGATGTCGAGGAGTTGAAGAGTTGAGATGTTGAGTTGGCTGGGTTCGCAGCGTTCTCCTTCTTCTCCTTCTTGCGCTTCTCACGTCGCTCCTTGCGCTCCATTATCTGGCGCATCTTCTTCTCGATGAGGTCGTCAGCCGACTTGGTATCTATCTCGTTCACGTCCTCCTTGAATGCCTTCAGCTCCTCGCGCAGGCGCTTCGTCTCCTCCTTCTCCGCCTGACACTCGCGTATCTCGCGGATAGTGTTCTCGATGTTGCGGTTGCTCTCCTTCAGCAGTTCCTGCGCCTGTTCCTTGGCTTGACGCAGAATCTCTTTGCGCTTGCGGTCGAGCTCGCGGATTTCATCTTCGTATTTCGCGATAGTCTTCTCCAAGTCCTTCTCGCGCTGATGTACGTTCTGTCGCTTGTTCTCCCAGTAACGCTTGTCGCGCACAATGTCCTGCAAGTATTTGTCGCTCTGTATGTAGTCGGAGCCCACGATGTCGCTCGCCTCGCGTATCACCTCGTCCGGAATGCCCGTCTTGCGCGCAATCTCAATGGCGAACGATGAGCCGGGCTGACCTATGGCGAGCTGGAAGAGCGGCCGCATCTCGTGGCGGTCGTAGAGCATGGCACCGTTGGCAATGCCGTCGTGCGAGTCGGCGTAGTGCTTCAGGTTCTGGTAGTGGGTGGTTATTACGCCCCACGCGTGCTTCTTTACAAACTGGTTGAGCACCGCCTCAGCCATTGCGCCGCCAATCTGCGGCTCGGTGCCCGTGCCGAACTCGTCGATGAGCAGCAGTGTGTGCTCGCCCGACTGGCGCATCATGTTCTTCATGTTCAGCAAGTGCGATGAGTAGGTAGAGAGGTCGTTCTCAATGCTCTGCTCGTCACCGATGTCAATCATTATGTCGCTGAAGATGCCTACCTTCGAACGCTCGCTCACGGGGATAGACAGACCGCACTGCAGCATATACTGCAGCAGCCCAACCGTCTTCAGACAGACCGACTTGCCACCGGCGTTCGGACCCGAGATGATCAGGATGTGGCGGTCGCGTGTCAGCATGATGTCGAGCGGCACGATAGGTTTCTCCTGCTTCTTCAGCGCGAGCCACAAGAGCGGATGCTTCGCCGTAATCCAGTCGACAACAGGTTTTGCGCTCACCTCCGGCTCGATGCCGCCCGTGAGCTGTGCGAACTCGGCGCGCGCACGGATGAAGTCGACCTCGGCAAGCATACGATAGGCGTTCACGATGTCGTCCACGTGCGGACGTACCAGCTTCGTGAACTCCGTGAGTATCACTATTATCTCGCGTCGTTCGTCTGCCTCCAGCTCGCGTATGCGGTTGTTCGCCTCAACCACCTCCGTCGGTTCCACGAATACCGTCTTGCCCGTCGACGACTCGTCGTGTACGATGCCCTTAATGCGTCGCTTCATGGCAGGAGCGATAGGCACAACGAGACGACCGTCGCGCAGAGTCGGCGTAACGTCCTTGTCTACGAGACCCTCGCTCTGCGCGGCGTGTAATATGCTATATAATGTACGCGACACACTGCCCTCCGCCTTGCGCAGCTGCGTGCGAATCTCGGCGAGACGCGGCGATGCCGTGTCCTTTATCTTGCCGTATTTGTCGAGAATTTGGTCAATGCGGCGTATAAGGTCGGGGAAGGTGAGCACGCCCTCTGTAAGGTCGTGCAGAGTAGGGTAGTCGAAGTTGCCGTCATCGTCGCTGCGGTTGAGGAAGCGCACGATGCCAGCCACCGTCTCGAGCGAGCGGCGCAGGTCAAATATCTCGTTCTCTTCAAGATGCGTGCCCTCGATGCGTATGCGCTTTATCGACTCGCGCATGTCGAAGAAGAACTGCAGTGGAAAATCGTCCGTCTCCTCCTGCATACGGCGGAACTCGCGCGTCTGTTTCAACGCCGTGTTGATACGCTCTGCGTTGTCCGTGAAGCCCATAGCGTCCACCTTGTCCTTGCCCAACTGACTCAGACAGTAGCCCTTCAACAGCGAGCGTATCTCGCTGAACTGTATCTTGTTTTCAAAGTTGCTTGGATAAATCATAAGTGCAAAGTTACTGCAAACCGAAGACAATACAAAACATGCTTGCATATTTTTATTGTTGAGGTGCAGCGTAACTTATTTAAAGTTACTGCAAACCGAAGACACTGCAAAACAAGCAAGCTTGTTTTTGTGCTTTTAAGAGGTGATGTTATAGCTTTAGTAACGTTCAAAGGAGCTGAAATCAATGATTTTTCGCTATCCGACGAAAAAAAGTAAGCCGAAAATTTGGAGGTATAAACTAAAAAGCGTAACTTTGCACCCGCTAATAAAGCAAAGTGAAACAGTAATTCACTGCGATTGCAAGACTACATCTATCGCATTTCCTTTATTGGAGAGATGGCAGAGTGGTCGAATGCACCGGTCTTGAAAACCGGCGTACTGAGAGGTACCGGGGGTTCGAATCCCTCTCTCTCCGCAATGTAGTGACGCTTTCAAGTGATTACTTTTCACTGCGAGCACCGCAATCTCAAACACCCTATGGAGAGATGGCAGAGTGGTCGAATGCACCGGTCTTGAAAACCGGCGTACTGAGAGGTACCGGGGGTTCGAATCCCTCTCTCTCCGCAACAGAGTCCTGTAAGTCAAAAGATTTACAGGACTTTTGATTTTTATGTTTTGGTAGTCCTCCTTTTGGGGGAATCAAAAACGGCTCATATAATATTGTTGTGTTTTTAACAATCTGTATT
>ULTW01050176.1_pt1 | contig 12668 bp, 5 predicted proteins | sample 1957961 | NCBI WGS metagenome assembly ULTW01 (sample SAMEA4835744, study PRJEB28245) | human gut metagenome | biome: gut microbiome; material: fecal sample | place: Denmark | collected 2008 | reverse complement strand
GAATTTCCGCGATTCTCTGTGTACATACGTACACACATACAAAGGACTTGTACACATGTACGTATGTACGCAGTGGATTCGCATATCTGCAGGAACAAGAAAGGAACACTGAACCTCTATGCACCCACCACCGATCAACCCTTTATTGGAGGAATCATGGCTTTGCTCAAAAGAACGCCTGAACAGAACGCCGCCTTTGAGCGGTGCGTCGGCTTTCTTGCCGAAATGATCGAAAAGTACAGCGGGAAGGTGGAGTTTCCCGTTCTTCCCGCTGACAGCAAAACGAGTTGGGACAGTTTATCCAATCCATCATCTCAAACAAATTCAGAAGAACCATTGACAAATGATATGGCTGCATAATAAAATGCAGTTGGGACAAAATACACGAACAGTTACTGCACGATTGACAGGAGGTGCACCATGCTTCAGAATCATCCTGCTCCTGAGAGCCGCACGCTGCCCCAACATATCACCGACGAGCACAACGGCCTGAGCTGCACCCTTCACGGCGATTATTACTTTCCGGATCTGGAGCTTCCGGAGCAGCAGCCCATCGGCAGATGGGGCCGGCTGCACCTCCGGCACCTGGAATCGAACCATCCGAGTCATTTTCAAAGGTTTCTGTTCACGGGAGCACTGAATGCCTATCTGCACACTGTCGATGAGCAGGCCAGCGAGCGCTTCGATGTGCTCATGAAGGGATATGCCCAAAGCTGGGGCATCACCGAAGTCCTGAAGGCTGAAGATCCCATGAAGTGGGTCGGGCTCATGAATCTGGCCCGAGCCGAAGCGGAGCACAACGTGATGACCGAAATCATCTGCGCCTGAACCACCTTTCTTCACCGGCTCGTATCCACTCGGACCGGGGAGGGCTTTCACGAACCGCACGAGGAGGAATTCCCATGTCCAGAGAAAAGCAGACGCCCGCGCCCATCCGTTCCAGCGCGGCGGAGGTGTTGACCTATGTCGCCTCCACGGGCGACCCGCAGGGCAGCATCGAAATACGCTACGAGGACGAAAACATCTGGCTGACGCAAAAGACGATGGCGCAGCTGTATGATGTGAGTGTCAAAACGATCAATTATCACATCAAGAAAATCTTCGATGATTCCGAGCTGTCAGAGGATTCAGTTATCCGAAAATTTCGGATAACTGCCACAGACGGCAAAAGCTATTCCACCAACCATTACGCGCTTCAAATGATCATCGCGGTCGGCTTCAAGGTCAATTCCGAGCGCGCCGTCCAGTTCCGCAAATGGGTCAACCAGATTGCAACGCAGTACACCATTCGCGGCTGGGTCATGGACGACGAACGGCTCAAGCGGGGCACCTATCTGACCGACAAATACTTTGAGGAACAGCTGGAGCGCATCCGGGAGATCCGTGCCAGCGAGCGCAAGTTCTATCAGAAGATCACCGACCTGTATGCCACTGCTATCGACTACGACCGTACTTCCGCCGCCACCAAGCGTTTCTATGCCACGGTGCAGAACAAGATGCACTTCGCCGTGCACGGGCACACCGCCGCCGAGCTCATCATGGAGCGCGCCGACCACACGAAGGATCACATGGGCCTGACTACCTGGCAGGACGCGCCGGACGGCAAGATCAAAAAATCCGACGTGTCCATCGCCAAGAACTACCTCACCGAAGAGGAGCTTGGGCAGCTGAACCGCATGGTCACCTCCTATCTGGACTTCGCCGAGAACATGGCCCAGCGCCACATCCCGCTGACCATGCAGGACTGGGAAACCCGCCTGAACCGCTTCATTGAAATGTTCGAATACGGTCTTCTCAGGGATGCGGGTAGGGTGTCTGCAGAAATCGCCCGGCTGCACGCAGAAACCGAATTTGAGAAGTACCGCGTCATTCAGGACCGCGAGTTCCTGTCCGACTACGACAGGTTCCTCCTTGAGCTTGAGGAACACGCCGACGCGGCAAAGGCTGGACCGCAGGAGGAAAAGCCATGAAGCGAATGAAATGCTACATCTATACCCGCGTCTCCACCTCCATGCAGGTGGACGGCTACAGCCTGGACGCGCAGAAGGACAAGCTGCGCAAGTACGCGGAGTTCCAGAACATGCTTGTCGCCGGGGAATACTGCGACGAGGGCAAATCCGGCAAGAACATCGAGGACCGCCCGGAGTTTCTTCGCATGCTGCGGGACATCGAATCCGGCAAGGGCGGTGTCTCCTTCGTGCTGGTGTTCAAGCTCTCCCGCTTCGGCCGCAACGCCGCGGACGTGCTGACCTCCCTGCAACGGATGCAGGACTTCGGCGTCAACCTCATCTGCGTGGAGGACGGCATCGACTCCTCCAAGGACAGCGGCAAGCTGATGATTTCCGTTCTCTCCGCTGTCGCCGAGATCGAGCGCGAGAATATCCTTGTCCAGACGATGGAGGGCCGCAGGCAGAAGGCCCGCGAGGGCAAATGGAACGGCGGCTTCGCGCCCTACGGCTACAAGCTCGTGGACGGGCACCTGCAGATTGCCGAGGAAGAGGCCGAGGTCATCCGCATCATCTATGACAAGTACATCCACACCACCATGGGCACCGCCAGAATCGCAAACTGGCTCAACGAGCACGGGTACAGCAAGGTCTGCCGCCACAACAACAAGCGTGAGGCCTTCACGGGTTCCTTCCTCATCGGCGTGCTCGACAATCCCGTGTACTGTGGCAAGCTGGCCTACGGACGCAGGCACAACGAAAAGATTCCCGGCACCCGCAACCAATACCACATCGTCAAGCAGAAGGACTACGCGCTCTACGACGGCATCCACGAGCCCATCATCTCCGAGGAGGACTGGCAGCTTGCGCAGAAGCAGCGCCAGCAGACCAACAAGCGCCAGCTCAAGACACACAGCCTTGACCACGAGCACGTCCTGTCCGGGCTGCTCAAGTGCCCCATTTGCGGCGGCGGCATGTACGGCAACGTGAACCGCAAGAAGAAGGGCGACGGCACCTATTACCGCGACTACTTCTACTACGCCTGCAAGCACCGCCTGCATGTGGACGGCAAGCGCTGTGACTACCACCACCAGTGGGGCGAGGAAATCATCGACGGCGCGGTGGAGGAGATCATCCACAAGCTGGTCAACACCCCCGCCTTTGAGCAGGGCATCCGGGAGAAGATCGGCGGCAAGCTGGACACCGCCGAGCTCGACACGGAGATGGAGACCCTGCGCAAGCAGCTCCGCCAGCTCACGGGCACCAAGGACAGGCTGGGCGAGCAAATCGACGCGCTCGATTTTGACGACCCGCATTACACCCGCAAGGCGCAGGACCTGCAGGAGCGGCAGAACAGGGTCTACGACCAGATTGCCTCCATCGAGGTCAGCATCGCCGAGGTGCAGACCCGCATGGACAACATCCGCCAGCGCCGGATTTCCACCGACAACGTCTATCAGTTCCTGCTCTACTTCGACAAGCTGTACGACCAGTTCACCGATCTGGAGAAAAAGACCTTCATGAACAGCTTCATCGAGCGCGTGGAGATTTACCCGGAGCGTCGGAGCGACGGACGCATCGTGAAGCGCATCGAGTTCCGTTTTCCCGTGTATTTCAATGGCTCGGAGATCAGCGGACTTTGTTGGGACGAAACGGATATGTCAGAGACGGTATGCTTATTGTCCAACTTCAAAGCAAGGACCATATCGAGATTGAAGTGAAGATGGACGAGCTGGATTTGACTGCCGCGGAGAAAAAGGCAACCTACGAGGAAATCAAAGCGTATGTTCTGGAACATAATGGCTTGAAGGTCAGCTACCTCTATATCGCACAGGTGAAGCAGAAATGTGGCATTATTGAGCGTGAGAATTACAACAAGCCGAAGTCTGAGGAGGCAAAGCAGCCACGATGCCCGCCCGACAAGGAAACTGCGATTGTCGAGGCGCTCAAATTCTATGAGCTGATTGCTCCTTAGCGTGTGTTTCTAAAATGAGACCGGTGCAATTTTGGCATCTTTTCTTGCACTTCTCGATTTACCGCCAGTAAACCTTCGGTTTTCATCCTTGAATTGCAAGAAAATCTGCTTGAAACTGCACCGGTCTCATTTTAGAAACGCACTATAGTTCTGCGAAATCCAACGGCACATATCAACATGGATGTGGATGTGGACGAAATGGTGCAAAAAAGGCTCTTCACGGAATCTTGTTGTATGCCTCCAAGATTCCGCGAAGAACCAAGTGATGTGAGAATCACTTCGTAATGTAGGTGTATTGCATATTGTAATCCTTTGCGTACTGCTCAGCGGCGGAGTCCGGCAGGACTTCCAGGACAAGGTTCGGACAGTTATGGAAAGGGCTGTTAACGAAAGGCGAGTTGCCAAAACTCGTTAGCTTGCGAAGATTGCCCAGCAATGCAAGCGACTCGCATCCGGAGAAGGCAAATTGATCGACCCTTTCCAAACTGCCCAGATTCGGAATTGAGGTCAGTTTTGTGCAGCCGGAAAACCCATATTTTCCGATAGCGGTTACATTGCTCAGGTCGCCGACGCTCAGCAGGGAAGTGCAGCCCTCAAACGTCTCAGAGGGAATCTCTTTCAGGCTGCTTAAATCACCGACGGTTTCCAGCGCAGTGCATCCCATGAAACACTCCACCCCAATTGATTCCAATTTAGGCATATCGCCGATTGATTTCAGCGAGATACAGCCACAAAAGACAAGAGATTCAATGCTTGTAACATTGCCTAAATCACCGATGCTGACAAGCAATTTGCAGTCGCTGAATGCATTATTCCCAATGGCGGTTAATTTGTCAGACCAGTCAACGCTAATCAACGATACGCAGCCTGCAAAAACCCCGGATTCCAAGCGCGTCAAGCTGTACAAATCATCAACATGCTCCAGTGCATTGCAGCCGTTAAAAGCACCTTTCCCGATAGTTTCCAAGTTGTGCAGGGAACCGATACTCTTCAGTGCAGTACAGCCCATAAATGCATACTGACCGATGCTGGTAATCTTGTCAAGTTCATCAACGTGTTCCAAGGCGCTGCAATTCACAAAACCGTTAGAATCAATGGATTCGACATTACTCATGTTGCCGACACGCACAAGCGAAGAGCAGCCTTCAAATGCGTAAGAATCAATCGAAGTTACGCTGCTCAGGTCGCCTACGCTCTCTAATGCGGTGCAGAAGCCAAAGGTGGAATATCCGATGGATGTGACTTTGCTTAAATCGCCAATGGTTTTCAGCGCTTTGCAGCTATTGAAGGCACAAGTGCCGAGTGTTGTGACATTGGTCAGATTCCCGACGCTGGTTAAAGTGGTGCAGTCAGCGAATGCGCTGCTGCCGATGCTATTCAGCCGGGGCAGTTCAGGAAGGCTGGTCAATGCTTCGCAATTAGAAAACGCATATTCGCCGATGGTGCGGACGTTGGACATGTCCCCGATACTCGCCAGCTTGCTGCAGCCATAGAATGCATCTTTCCCAATGCTGGTGGCTCTGCTTAAATCGCCGACCGAAAGAAGCTCCTTCAGACAGTAGAACAGCTTGTCAGGAACAGCCTTCAAGCTGCTTAAATCGCCAACTGTGGTTAGCGCAGTGCAGCCATCAAACACTTTCTCGCTGATGCTTGTCACACTGCTTAAATCACCAACGGTTTTCAGCGATTTGCAATTGCGGAATGTCTCTCGATTCAAGACAGTCAGCTTTTCCAAGCCGCTAATGCTGGTCAGTGATTCACAGCCGTAGAAAGCGCCATACGCGATGCGTGTAACATTGCCGAGTTCCCCGATGCTTTGCAGGGAAGTACACTGCTTGAACGCATTTGCGCCGATGAAAGTAACGCTGCTGAGACTGCCGACTGTTTTCAGCGAAGTGCACTGATAGAAGGCGTTTTCGCCGATGGAAGTAACGCTGCTGAGATCTCCGATGCTTTCCAGTGACGCACAGGCATAGTCTTTTGACATGCCTTCGTCCGGAATCCAACGGCTGGAAACCCCAAAGGCAGAGTCGCCGATGCTTTCCAAATGGGGCATATCACCAACCCGAACCAAGGAGGTGCAGCCTACAAAAGCACTATCGCCAATACTTGTTACATTGCTCAAATGCTCCATGGATGTGAGCAATTCACAATCTCTGAAAGCGTAAGCACCAATGGTGGTCACATTATCGGTGTTATCAAGTGTTTCCAACGCATAGCATCTGGAGAATGCGTATGCGCCAATGCTCGTCACATTCTCCAAACCTTCTACGCTTTGCAGATTGGTACAGCTGGCAAATGCGCTATCCGGAATGGCAGAAATGTTCGTTAGACCGCTAATGGTGGTCATGGCGCAGGACTCGAAAGCACCGCTGCCGATGCTTGTTACGTTGCTTAAGCCCTCAATGTTTACAAGTGAGTTACAACCTGAAAATGCTTCCACTCCAATGCGGACGTCATTTCCTCCGATTTTAACCGTATTCAATGATTTACAGCTGTAGAAAGCCCCTGCACCGATCTTTTCAATATTGCCTAAGCTGCCGATTTCTTCGAGCGAAGTACAATACAAAAAAGCCGATTCGCCGATTGTAATGACGTGCTGCAAACTTCCGATTTCTGCCAAGGACTCGCAGTAGTAAAAGGCTAAATCACCGATTTGCTCGACATTAGAAATGTCACCAATACGCTTCAGTGAATCGCAGTAATAATACCGTTCCGTACCATCGTCCCAACTGTTTGCAAAAGCAGAGTTGCCGATACTTTTCAGATGGGGCATATCACCGAGCTGCGTCAGTGATTTGCAGCCTGCAAAAGCAGATTCGCCAATGCTCGTCAAAGAAGTCAAATCTCCAACATCTTGCAGTGATGTGCAGTTGTAGAACGTGAAGTCACTGAGATTCGTTACATTCTCCAGCCCATCCACCTTTACCAGCGCCGTGCATCCATCGAATGCGTGCGCACCGATTTTTGTCACGCTGCTGGGAATCGTAATCTCTTTCAGGCTCGTGCAGCCCGAGAAGGCGTAATCCCCGATGGCAGTTACAGAATCAGGAATTTTCACGCTGACAAGGCTCGTGCTGTTTGCAAACGCGTATTCATCAATGCGTTTTACGTTTGCCGAAATTTCGTAGGTCGAGACATTTCCACCGCTTTGAGCGGCCGCATTGTCTGCCAGTGCGGGTATGGTCAGACAGCTTCCGACCAGCAGACTGGTCAGGGTAATCGTCAAAAGTTTCTTGGATTTCATGCGTATCAACCCCTTTCTCGATTTCCAGCATACAGCAATTTCAAGAAAAAGTCAATAGAAGAATCAAGAAAATTAAGGGAAAATACAGAAACTGAATCGAATGCTATGCCATGCACCGTCAAATCAATAAGGTGCTAATACTATATTCAGAAAAAATTGTCAAGAAACGATTACCAATTATATTGACAAGCTGGGAAAACCTGCGTATAATAAATATGGAAAATTGGCAGTTTGCAACAGGAAAAAGCGGATGGAGGAGATTGCACATGAAACATTGGAAAGTCACATTCGGGCTGTTCTTGCTTCTTTTTGCGCTGGCAACAACAGTTGCTTGCGCGGAGACAAAGGAAGCGAAAATGGATTGGAACGATCGGACTGTCATTTTTGCCCAGCCGGGGGAAACAATCCACTTTACTTATGATGTTCCAGAAGATTTCGTTGTGACAAAAGAGGAATGGCTGTGGTATTTCGCTTATACGGATGGTCACGGCTCTTTTGGCAGTGGTTCTAATGATGATGAATATGGTGCAACTCACTTTGAAAGCTACACTTATGAGCCAACAGGAATCCACGTCGAATGGGATGGTAAAGGCAGCATTTCACTTTCTGCAAATGAAATGGTGCGTATTCAATTACGATTAAATGGATATGATTATCTGTTTGCATATGTACTTGTTGCAGACCCGGCAGAGTACTATACCTATGAGATTCAGAATGGGGAAGCGACGATTACAGGATATAATAAAGACCTTCTGCGCCGCAAAGTGCTGATTCCAGAAGAAATTGAAGGGTGTCCGGTTACGACGATCGGCGACCGCGCGTTTTATGACATGCCGTCGGGTATCGGCGAGAAATTCTACATTCCAGACAATGTAACCACCTTTGGCAAGGAAGCCTTTGCAGTCAGCGCCTATCTTGATGCGGTTCGGATGCCGCAGAAGCTGACGAAAATGGGCGAGGGCGTATTTGCGGCATGTTTACAAATGCACTTCTTGGAAATCCCTGATTCACTGACAGAAATTCCGGACGAAGCCTTTGTGAACTGCTGGGGCTACGGCTCTGCGAGAGATTATAGTGTTGAGCAGTGCATCGGCAAAAACGTGACCAAAATCGGTAAAAGCGCGTTCGCTGGATGCTGGAATATGGGGGGAACTTGGGGAGAGGGTCGCCTGCCTGAGAAACTCGAATCCATCGGGGAAGGCGCATTTCAGTATTGTTATAAAATTAAATCATTGGAAATTCCGGCTGGTGTGACGGTCATTGCTGACCGCACATTTCAGGGCTGCGAAAGACTGGAATCAATTCAGTTTGATGGCGATATTACGATGATTGGTGCGGAAGCCTTTGACGGCTGTGTTGCGCTGACTTCGATGCCGCTGTCGAAGTCGCTGAACCTGATTGGCGCGGATGCTTTCCGCGCCTGCACGGCGCTGACGGAGTTCCAGCTGGCAGAGGGAAACACGCACTTTCAGGTGCAGCAAGGTGCACTGATGACGGCAGATGCCACGCGGCTGCTGACTTATGCTGCCAGCGCACCGCAGCAAAGCTTTGTCATGCCGGAAACGCTGACACAGATTGATGATGGCGCACTCAAAAACCTGCGCTATCTGGAAACGCTGACCTTCCCGCCGACTTTCAGCGATTATCAGGTGGGCATGTTTGAAAATGCAACGGGCTTGAAGACGGTGAATTTCGGTGAAGGTACGCTGACGGCGATTCCTGACCGATTCTTCAAGGGCTGCACGTCGCTTGTTTCGCCCAATGCGTTCACGGGCGTGACGTCTGTTGGCGAATCGGCATTTGAAGGCTGCACGGCGGTGCAATCGCTGTCGTTTGATGATTCGCTGTCGAACATCGGCACAAAGGCGTTCCAGAACTGCACGGCACTGGAAAGTGTGCATATTCCGGACAGCGTAACGAGCCTGAGTGCAGCGGCGTTCCGGAATGACGTTTCCTTGACGGAATTCCAGATGCCGGAGCGCCTCTATACCGTCTCTGCGTCGGCGTTCAGCGGCTGCACGTCGCTGAAAACGGTGACATGGAGCAAGTATCTGCAAACCATAGAAGCAAATGCGTTTGAAAATACGGCCCTGACGGAAATCATCTTCCCGGAGAGCCTGACCAGCATCGGCGCGTATGCGTTTGCGGGCATTGGCACGCTGGAAAACATCGTTTTGCCGGAAAATCTGAATACGATTGGCTCAGCTGCTTTCTCTGATACGGGGATTCAGACGCTGAAGCTGCCCAAGAGCGTCACGACGCTGGGCAACGGCGCGTGGATGAACTGCGCTGCCCTGCGGGAAGTTCAGTGGGAGGCGGCGCTGACGAAAATCCCGGTGAATACGTTTGAACACTGCACTGCGCTGACCCAAATCGAACTGACGGACGGCATTGTGGAAATTGGCGCAAGGGCATTCAGCGGCAATGAAAGCCTAACCAATGTGACTTTGCCGCGCACGGTGCGGCGCATTGAAAGTGCCGCTTTTGAGGGATGCAGGGCGCTGACGGACATCCTGCTCTGGCCGGACGTGGAGGAAATCGCGGCGGATGCTTTTGCGAACTGCGAGAATCTGACCATCCGCGGCTGGAAGGGGTCTGCCGCTGAAAAAGCAGCCACGTCACAGGGCGTGAATTTTGCCGCGGCGGATCAGGAGATTTCCTACACGCTCAATGCCGCGCAGGATGGCTATCTTGTCAGCAGCTGCGATGAAAACGCAGTGCTGCTGGTGCTTCCGGCTGTGCATAACGGGCTGCCTGTGGTCGGTACTGCGGAAAACGCCTTTGCAAACTGCAAGTACCTGCAAGAAGTGCGCGTGGAAGCGGAAAGTGTGTATTTGCAGGTTTGTGACGGCATCCTGATGGACGCGACAGGTAAAACGCTGCTGCTCTATCCGGCACGGCGCGCAGGAGCGGATTTGGTGATTGACGAAAACGTGACCGCCATTGCGGACTATGCGTTTGCCTACTGCCAGCATCTGCGCAGCATCACCATCGGCACGCAGGTGGAGACGATTGGCGACCATGCGTTTGACGCGGTGAATGATGCCCTGTGCCTTGTGGTGCAGGATGGCAGCCCGGTGCAGCTGTGGGCGAGCGCACACGGGGTACGCTATGCCAGTGAAAGCACATCGTTTACCTATCGCCTTGAAGGAGACAAAGCGTATATTACGGGCTATACGGGCACGCTGCCGGAGACGGTTGTTCCGGCAGTGATTGACGGATACCCTGTCTATGCGATTGAAAACCTCCGCAGCCCGATTCTGACGCACGTTGTTGTCAGCGAAGGAATTGTGGAAATTGGGGAATCGGCGTTTCAAAGCAACTATACTGGTAATCTGTTGAGTGTGAGTTTGCCGCAGAGCGTAAAGAAAATTTCAGATTTTGCTTTCGCTGGACAGCAGTATTTACAGGAAATCACATTTGGTGGTGTGGAGAAAATTGGTCGAGGCGCTTTTAGCAGCTGTACAAAACTGACACAAATTACATTGCCGGATACGCTGACAACAATTGAATGGATAGCATTTGAATACTCTGGTCTAACGTCACTGACGATACCGGTCAATGTCTCGTTTATTAGGGACACGTCCTTTATTGAAAACTGTTCGTCACTGACAACGCTTCGTGTGGCGGAAGGAAATCCTTACTACGAGATGGAAGATGGCATCCTATACCAAACCGCTTCCAAGTCTGTGTTTTATACAATGCCTAATATTGAAGGCGTAATCACAGTACGAGATGGAACAGAACGTATTGGCAATGATGCTTTCAGCGGAAGAAATATCACGGGCATACAGCTTCCGGATACGTTGATAGAGATTGGCGAGAAGGCGTTTGCAGACTGTGAAAAATTAACAGCAATTGAACTTCCTGAAGAACTGCAAACAATCAAATGGTATGCATTTGGTGGATGCACTAATTTGGAAAAAGTAACGCTGCCAGAAGGATTAACAACCTTAGGATCGGCTGCATTTGCACACTGCACGTCACTGACTGAAATGACGATTCCTAATGGCGTTACTGAACTTTCTGCGACTTTCGTGGATTGCGTTTCGCTGTCGAAACTTACGTTGCCTGATGACTTAAAGACAATGAAGAATGGCGTTATCGAGGGTTGTAATTCCTTGGAGACGCTGAACTTGCCTGCAACACTGCAAAGTATTAGTGGCACTTGGCCCGGTCATTTAAAAACTATTACAACTGCGCCTGCTTCTGTGCGTTATATGTCGGAAGATGGTATTTTGTATGACAAACAGGAAAATGGCATCTTATTCGTCAACGCCTCCATTACAGGTCATGTTACAGTTCGTGAAGGTATTGCAACGATTGGTGAAACAGCGTTTAGCGGTAGAAAAGGATTGACAAGCATAACGTTGCCAGAAAGCTGCATTAGTATTGGCGATGCTGCATTTAAGGACTGCACAGCGCTCAGCAGCGTTGAGTTTCCTGATAAGCTGGAAAGCATCGGCAAGGAAGCGTTCTGCAATACAGGATTGCAGTCAATAGAGTTTACTCAGCAAAAGCTGCAGATTGCATCTCGCACATTTGCTGATTGCGAAGCGCTTACAAATGTGGTACTGCCTGATGGAGTAGAACGTATTGAAGAGGAAACGTTTAAGAATTGCAGTGCATTGGTCAAAGTTGAATTGCCGGAAAGTTGCACGTCTATTGAAAAATCTGCTTTTGCAAACTGTACAGCACTGAACGATATAGAATTCCCGGAAAAATTGGAGTCAATCGGCTACCACGCATTCCGTAATTCCGGCATTACGTCGCTGAAACTTTCGCAGCCGGGGATTCACGTTGGAAGCTTTGCATTTGCATATTGCCATCAGCTGAAGTCTGTGGAAATCACATCAACGGATTTTGACATGATGGAGTATGCATTTGCAAACTGCGAAAATCTGGAGACGGCGATTCTGCCGCCGCTGGTTTTCCGCATGGAAGGCGGATGCTTCACGGAATGCACGTCCCTGACTACGGTCGTTTTGCCGAAGAACATTACGGACGTGCATGGTTTTAAGGGCTGCACGTCCCTGAAAACTATTGAAATTCCGGACAGCGTGACGAGAATAGACTATAATGCATTTGCAGAATGCGAGTCGCTGGAGAGTATTCATCTGCCGGATGGGGTAACAAGTATTGATGGACTTGCGTTTGCGCATTGCTATGCGCTGAAAGAAATCAATCTTCCGGATTCGCTGACCACGATCGGAGAAGAAGCATTCCGAGGAGTTCCGATTGCTGAAGTTGTCATCCCGGCAAATGTGACCGAAATCGCGGACTGGACATTCTATTATAATGGAGAACTCCGTTCGCTGACGCTCCCCGATGGCTTGAAGAAAATTGGCGCGAATGCTTTCTGTGGAGCGTCCAAGCTCCAATCGGTGGAACTGCCGGAAAGTTTGGAAGAAATAGGGGATGCCGCGTTCCGTGAGAGCGGGCTGACCTCGATTACCATTCCAGGTAATGTGAAGCGCCTTGGCGGCGCATTCATTTACTG
>ULTW01009200.1_pt1 | contig 12727 bp, 14 predicted proteins | sample 1957961 | NCBI WGS metagenome assembly ULTW01 (sample SAMEA4835744, study PRJEB28245) | human gut metagenome | biome: gut microbiome; material: fecal sample | place: Denmark | collected 2008 | reverse complement strand
TAAAAAATCAGAGCCGTGACACAGTTCTGTTTACACTACCGCTCACTTATGTTCTAAACCCCAAAATACAAACGATCCAATTCCCTACTATAATTCTCAAGTTTTCTAGGATAATAGTCACCAAGGAATCGGATTTCATCAAAGCATACACTATTAGAGTCTTTCTGATACTTCTCTATTATAGAATTATATCTTTTATCATTCTCTATATCGTGATGCAATTTGGACATATCTTCACTAATTGTCCATGAACAACAATTCAAAGCTCCACCCCATTTCTCGATAAATTCTTTCATCTGAACTTGAAAAATCCTTCCTCTATAATCAGGATATAAAGCAATAAACTGACCCATTGCTTCATTATCAAGTTTTGTATTGCCAATTCCTGGAACAATAATAACATCACGTGTCTGAAGAGCGTTGATATATGCCCAACTTAATTCGTTATATTCAGAAAGATTCAACTCTATAACATAAAAATGTTCCATCAAGATATTACGCATTTGAGTAGCAATACCATCTTCATATACTGAAAGATTAGTTAACACTACAGGTTTCCCATCTTTTTGTGCGCCGACAAATCTTAAGATACCATCCGTATGCCCACAAACATCCTTTTTATCCCATGGCAACCATACTATAGTTATTTCATCAATAGTTGAATTACATTCTTTAGGTTTGAAAGAATCCCGAATTTTAGATTCTATCTCCTTTTTAGATAATCCTTCGTTTTCTATCATCACCTTGTCTGTCATTACAATAAAGGATTTAGTGGTGTAAGTATTTGGTTGTTCTATTTCGCCAACAACAATATTTCCACCATCAATAACCAAAGAAGAATGATTGATGATAAAATTCTTATCTTCAATCTTATTCATCACTTTATCTACATCAGTAATGTATTTTTCCTTTCCTCTTAGATAGTCGGGATTGTAGACAAATTGGGAGAAACAACCACATGCAAATTGTATCGGCATATAATCACGACACCAATAATCCTTAGTTAAAGGAAGCGTTTCATGCGCTACGTTATTAGCATCCAGAATTTCACAAACATCCTTATAGATATTGGGATAATCTGTACGTAGCAACTGTGAAAAAAACACTTTGTCTTTATATTGTTCTGTTATCATAGCTTTTCAACTCGTTTAAATCCCCATAATCTGTTGTCGTTTATATTGATTCGTTGCATAGGTTCTGCATAGCCCAGCGTTTCATCAGACTCATCTATCCATTCTATACTAAACTTGCCATTGCTTAGCATATTTGCTCCACCATATAAATCATACCAAAAATCATGAGGAGCCCAATTTTTTCTTTTTTCATTATTCTCCCATTCTTTTTCCCCAGGCACAATAGCTTTATAGCCTCTAATCAAGAAAGACGCATGATATTTCTTTTGTGGATCATCAAACAAAACATCAACGCCCGATGGATTTGGACATACAGCACCTAAAGCATAGCCAAATTCATCTTTCCCTTTCAGATATTTTTTTTCATCTTTAATATTGCCATCATCCTCGTGGTAATAAAATTCGATGCAGGTCAACTTTAGTTTATACGCATCCTTACAACCGCCATTAATAAGAAAATAGCCAGAGAAGAATGCTGCTTCAGCAATTTTCTTAAACTCTTCAAACATGTTTGCTTCGCAACCATCAGCGCCTTTGAAAGCCTTTAAGGCTTGAAATAATCTTGATTCCATACTTATTGAATTATTTTTATTTGTAAACTTCTATTGTTTTCTCCAACCATTTATATATCTTCTCCTGAAGACTTTGGGGTTCCAACACTTTTATCATATTGCCAAAACTCATCAACTTCATATAGAAGTCATAGGTAGGACGCAGTGCCAATTCAAAATCGGCATAATCATCACATGCATATATTTCTTTTTGCGAGTGATGCAACGGCAATGTGCGCATATAGTGCTGATGGCATTTGTCTGCCCTTAACACTATTCTCTGAAGCGGTACAGATTCATCCAATACAATATCGAAGTATTCTGCAAAATATTCTTTTGCACAAAAATCTTTTGGCAAAACAAAATGAGCATCTGCTAAGTTAACACCTTCTATTCTATCAAGAGAATACAAACGCAAGTAGTTATAGTCTACATTTCTTGCTAACAATAAGTTCACAAAAGAGTTTCTTTGTTTCTTCCATATTCGTAGTATTATTGATTCAAATGCAAAGTTACGCATTAAGTGTCTCAATATGCGTTACAGGATAAAGAAAAATGGTCTGCAACTCGTGCTGAACGAATTGCAGACCATTATCCTTATTGTCGAGTTATTGAATTGCAAAACTCCTAACTCCTATATTCTACATCGCTGATGTAGCCGCAACGAGCCATCCGTAGACGCAGCTGCATACGCCGAAGAGGAGTACGCCTGCGGTGCAGAGGGCGAGGGCTGTGCGTGTAGCGCAGTCGCTCTTGAACGGAGCGAGCGGAGCATCGGTCTTGTTGATGTACATGCACTTTACAATCTTCAGATAGTAGTAGAGTGACGGTACGGTGTTGATCAATGCGAGGAACACTACTGCGTATGCGATGTTAGAGCCCTGCTCGGCTGCTGCCATGAACACGAAGAACTTGCAGAACATACCTGCGAACGGCGGGATGCCTGCGAGCGAGAACAGAGCGAGTGTCATGAGGAACGAGAGCTTCGGGTTGGTGGTGTAGAAGCCGTCGAATACAGACATCTCGGTGTTGCCCTTGCCGCGTGTCTCAACAACGTTGATGATGGTGAACACTGCCATGTTGGCTGCTACGTAGATGAGCACGTAGTACATCAGCGCCGGCAGACCCATTGTGCCGTTGCCTACCGCTGCAAGCATGATGTAGCCTGCCTGCGAGATAGAGCTGAACGCCATGAATCGCTTGAGCTCTGTCTGGCGGAGTGCGAAGAGGTTGGCGATGGTGATAGTGAGGACGATGACGATGTACATCAGCATCTCCCAGTACTCTACCATCGGTGCGAACACCTTGGTGAGGATTGTCATCAAAGCGAACGCTGCTGCGCCCTTAGACACTACGCTCAGATAGCCTGTTACGGCTGTAGGAGCACCCTGGTATGTGTCGGCTGTCCAGAAGTGGAACGGCACGAGCGAAATCTTGAAGCCGAGACCGCTGAAGAAGAACACGAGACCCATGATGGTGAGCGGTGTTGCTGTGATATGCGCCATTACGTCGTCGAAGTAGAGTGTGCCGCAAGCTCCGTAGATGAACGAGATGCCGTAGAGCATCACGCCGCTCGAGAACGTAGCGGTGAGCACGAACTTGGCTGCGCCCTCTGCCGACTCCTTCTTGAACTTGTCGAAGGCAACGAGGCATGCCATAGGCACTGATGCCATCTCCAAGCCGAGGAAGAACATGAGGAAGTGGCCTGACGAAATCATCATGTACATACCGAGCAAGGTAGAGATGATGAGCTCATAGAACTCGCCCTCCTTGTTCTGCACGTCCTTCTGCTCGAGCCACGACTGTGCCATCACTACCACGATGAACGCACCGGCTGTAAGGATAACCTTCATCACCTGCGCTGCTGCTGTGGCGGTGTAGAGTCCGGCGAAAGCCTCTGCAGGCTCTGCGGTGAAGCAGACTACAATCTGAGCTACCAACAGCAGACCTGTCAGCAGGCTCAAGGTAGTATGTTTCTTCTCGCCCTTCAGGATGAGGTCGGCGAGGAATACTATCACGAGGGCTGCCATGAGGCCAGCCTCGGGTATCATATTAAAAAACTGACTATAATCCATTTTTTACTGCTGAACTGTTATTAAAGTGTTGGAATTACGCTGAGGATTGGTACTACGGCATCGCTGATAACATGGCTTGCCCAGATCGGGAACGAACCCAGACCTGCAACGCAGAAGATGAGGCAGCATACAGCGAAGCGCTCGTCCCATGTAGCGTCGGTGAGCTCCTCGAAGTGCGGGTTCTTCACCTTCTCAAAGAGGATGAAGCCCACGGTACGGAGGATGTACACAGCGGTCACAACGATTGAGGTGATAGCGATGACGGTGCAGCAACGGTGGAATGTGTCGGCATTCTCGAACGAACCGTTGAAGATAGTCATCTCGGCGATGAAGCCTGAGAAGCCCGGCAAACCGAGGTTGGCAAGACCGGCAATCACGTAGCCTACAGAGAGGAACGGCATAATCTTCATCAAACCGCCAAGCTCACGGATGTCACGTGTGTGTGTACGACCGTAGATCATACCGATGAGGGCGAAGAAGAGGGCTGTCATCAAACCGTGAGAGAGCATCTGGAGGATAGCACCCGTGCAGCTCACCTTGGTCATCATCAAGAGTGCGAAGAGCACCAAGCCACAGTGAGACACTGAAGAGTAAGCGTTGATGAACTTCAAGTCGGTCTGTACGCAAGCCGAGAACGCACCGTAAACGACAGAGATGGTTGTGAGGATAAGGAATATCCAAGCCAAGTCGTTAGCTGCCTGAGGCAGGAGGAACATTGCGATGCGGAAGCAGCCGTAGCCGCCGAGCTTCATGAGCACACCTGCGTGGAGCATAGACACTGATGTCGGGGCGCAACCGTGACCGATCGGAGACCATGTGTGGAACGGGAACAACGCGCCGAGCACGCCGAAGCCGATGAACACAAACGGGAACAGCACGTTCTGAACAGCTGCCGGGATGTGGTTGTTGTGCGCAATCTCAAGGATGCTCATTGTAGAAGCACCGTTGAAGAAGTAGATGCCTACCAAGCCCAGGATGATGAGAGCAGAACCGCCCATAAGCATCAACGTAAGCTTCATGGCTGCATACTCCTTGCGACCCGAACCCCAGAAACCAATGAGAAGGTACATCGGGATGAGTGCCACCTCGTAGAACATGAACATGGTGAAGAGGTCGATCGAGATGAAGAAACCGTAAACACCTGTCGAAAGCAGAGTGAACCACATGAAGAACTCCTTTGTGAGGGGCTTGAGCTTCCATGAAGCGAATGTACCGGTGAAGACGATGATGCTCGAAAGCAGCAACATCACAACAGAGATACCGTCTACACCAACCTCATAGTTGATGTGCAAAGCCGGGAACCACGCAGTAGAGGCATGGAGAATCATCTCCTCGGTGTTGCCGCCAGCGCGCTCGCTGATGAAGTGGAGCGTGAGCCAAATGCTCATTGCCAAGAGGCAAGATGAACCGGCAACCATCACACCACGCACCTGATTGACGTTGCGTGCGATCCACAGACCGAGCAGCATCAACGCAGGGATTACTACGAATAAACTTAATATATTCATATTCTAATTATAAGCAAAGTAATAATAATGTTAAAGCTACCGTACCTGTGATGAACCAAACGGCATACTGGCGAACGTCGCCGCTCTGCCATGGGCGGATGGTCTCACCTGCCTCGTTAGCACCCCAAGCAGTGAAGTCGATAAGACCGTTGATGATCTTCTCGTCGATCCACTGTACCGGACGGCTGACGTAGCGGAACAGAATCTTGTGAGTAACGAACTGGTAAACCTCGTCCATGTAGAAGCGCTTGTAAGCCCAACGATGCAGACGCGGGAATGTTGCGTACAGCTTGTCGGCGATAGGCTGCTTCTCACCCTTGTAGATATATGTGGCAAGGGCGATAGAGAGGATAGCGATCACTGTAGATGTAGCTGCCACCTGCGGGTCGAAGTGAACGGTGTAGGCTGTGCCTGCTGCGCTCACGATAGAGCCGAAGCTTGCCCAGCTCCAGTCGCAGAAGCCGCCGAGTGTGGTAACAACACCTACGCCTACGGTGACGATGCTCAGGAACACGAGCGGGAAGGTCATAGTAGCCGGAGCCTCGTGCGGTGTGTGGTGAGCGTGCAGCTCCTTGTTCTCTGTACCCCAGAAGATGCCGTAGTAGAGGCGGAACATGTAGAACGCTGTCATAGCGGCAACGCCTGTCATCCACCAGCCGCAGAGCGGTGAGTACTCGAAGCAAGCAGTGATGATCTCGTCCTTAGAGCTGAAGCCCGAGAAGAACGGGATACCTGCGATAGCGAGGCAAGAGATGAGGAATGTGATGTGTGTGACAGGCATGTACTTGCGCAGACCGCCCATTGCAGACATCTCGTTAGAGTGAACAGCATGGATGATGCAACCAGCTCCGAGGAACAGACAAGCCTTGAACATGGCGTGTGTGAACAGGTGGAACATAGAAGCCATGTAGCCAAGCTGTGCGTGGTTGTCGAGAGCCGCACCGTGATGACCCGGCAGACATACGCCGAGTGCTACCATCATGAACGCAATCTGAGAGATTGTAGAGAAGGCAAGCACACGCTTGATGTCGCTCTGAGCACAAGCAACGGCTGCTGCGTAGAAGGCTGTGAAAGCGCCTACGATAACGACTACCTCAAGAGCCTGCGGAGCGTACTCAATCCATACCGGGAAGAGACGTGCAATCTGGAACACACCTGCAACGACCATGGTAGCGGCGTGGATAAGTGCAGATACCGGTGTCGGACCTTCCATTGCGTCCGGCAACCAGATGTGCAACGGGAACATTGCCGACTTACCTGCACCACCGATGAACATAAGCACGAGGGCTGTAGGCAGAATCATGCCGCCTGCTGCAAGAGCGCGTGCGCTGTCAGCAGTTGTAAATGCAGCAGCACCGTTGAGATACTCTACATGACCAGCAAACGAGAAGTTGTAGCTTCCTGTGTAGTAGCCGAAGATGAGGATACCGATGAGGAAGAACATATCGGCGAAGCGTGTCACGATGAACGCCTTCTTAGAAGCGTGAACGGCTGCGTGCAGAGTGTAGTAGAAGCCAATGAGGAGGTAAGAGCTTACGCCCACAAGCTCCCAGAACATATACATCTGGAAGATGTTGGTAGCAAGCACGAGTCCGAGCATTGACATCGTGAAGAGAGAAAGGAAAGCGTAGTAGCGCTGGAAGCCTTTCTCGCCGTGCATGTAGCCGAACGAGTAGATGTGCACCATAAGGCTGACCGTAGAGATGACGATGAGCATCATCATCGAAATCGGGTCGAGCAGCACACCGAGGTCGAAGTGCAGATGGCCCAGCGGCAACCATGTGAAGTTGTAAGGCACGAAGGTTGCGAAGGTGCCGTCGGCAAGACGGTCGGCTGTGAAATACTGGAACGCTGTGTAGTAGCTGAGTGCTGTCACCAAACCCAGAGAGCAGGTGCCAATCAATCCGGCTGTCTTGTGCGACCAGGAATACTTCTTATTCACGAATTCTGGCAGACCGATAACCAGGAAGCTGATCAGCGGCAACAGAAGAATCCATATTGAATATGTAAAATCCATAATCTAATTAATATTTCATGTTTTCAATACTGTTCACCTGATCGCTGTGGAAATTGCGGTAAACGTTAATAATAATCGCGATAGCTACGGCGCTCTCTGCTGCGCTCACGCCGATTGAGAAGAGGGTCATGAAGAAGCCCTCGAACTCGCCGGGGAAGAGCAGACGGTTGAAAGCCGCGAAGTTCAGGTCTACGGCGTTGAGCACGAGCTCTATAGAGACGAGCATGGCTATCAGGTTGCGGCGTGTCACGAAGCCGTAAACGCCGATGAAGAACAGAAGTGCGCTAAGCACGAAATAACATTCTACTGGTACCATAATTTACTTGTCCTCCTTTTCTTTACGTGCTACAACGATTGCGCCAATGATACATGCCAGCAGGAACACTGAGATGAACTCAAAGGGCAATACATACTGATACTTTTCCGAACCGAGAAGAGCCTCGCCGATGGTCTGCATGGGCACCTCTTTGCCTTCAACAAGGACAGAGAGGAAACCGTTCTTGAGCTGTACGCCGGCTACGGTAGCCAGACCTACGAGGCAGATGAGTGCGTAAGAGAGGGCACGGCAGCCCTTAACGCGCTCTACCAATCCCTGGAGTGTGCGCTTGCTGACGAGCTGCACGGCGAAGATGTACATCATCACCATACCGCCAGCGTAGACGCTGATCTGTGCTGCACCGAGATAGGTGTAGTCGAGCAGGAAGTAGAGACCTGCCACTCCGAGGAGTACGAAAAGCAGGAATGTGACCGAACGCATGATGTGCTTTGTGGTCACGCACATGACAGCCGATCCGAGGATTACTGCTGCCAAGATGCAAAACATTACTATACTTGCCATATTTTCTTACTCCTTATTTTGTTTTGGTGTTAAACGTTCCGATTTCGAAGTCGGCACCGCCGTCGATGATGTTAGGCAGCGAGCCGCCCTCATACACCTCCTTGTCGAGGTGAAGCACGAGTGCTTCGCGGTCGAATACCGAATTCTCGAAATCGTTGACAAACTTGATTGCGTCGAAGTTGCAGGCGTTCACGCAGAGTTCGCAGAACATGCAGTCGCCGAGGTCGTACTGATAGTCTACGAGCTGCTTTTTCTTCTTGCCTGTCTCCGGGTTCTCAACCATCTGCGACACGATCTTGATGGTGCCGTTCGGGCAAGCCTTCTCGCAGAGTGTACAAGCTGTACACTTCACGACGCCGTTCTCGTCGCGGTTCATCACCAGACGTCCGCGGTGGCGTGCTGCTACGTGCAGTGTGGTCTTGCGGTTCTCGGGATACTGCTCTGTGCTCTTCTTTGTGAGGAGCTCCTTCCATGTGGTCTTCATACCAATGGCGAGGGTTTTCATAGCCGACCCGATTTCTCCGAAATATGATTTTTTGTTTTCTTCCATTGTTTATTATTATTAAGAATTCAGAAGTGAGAAGTTATCGTTCCCTTTGGTCACTTGTAGTTAAGCCATAACCTTTTTTCCATATCAATCAGTACATTTGGCTTAACTCCTTAACTTCTTTACTCCTTAACTTCTAATTAAAAGTGCCAACCGAATGCCACAACTACAGTCATGAGAATCAAGTTGATAAGACACAAAGGCATCAAGTACTTCCACTCGAGCTTCAGAATTTGATCGACACGCAGACGTGGGAATGTCCAGCGCACCCACATAAGCAGGAACACTATGCCGAATGTCTTGCCGAGGAACCATACGATGCCCGGAATCATGTCGAGCACGCTGTCAACGCCGGCAACACCGATGTTGAACGGAGCCCAACCGCCAAGGAATACTGTGGCAGCGATACCTGAAACTACAAAAAGGTTGAGGTATTCAGCGAGGTAGTAGAAGCCGAAACCCATACCCGAATACTCGGTGTGGTAGCCGGCTGTAAGCTCCGACTCAGCCTCAGCCAAGTCGAACGGACCGCGGTTTGCCTCGGCGTTGCCTGCTACGAGGAACACGAGGAAGGCGATGATAGCCGGGATGTGTCCCTTGAAGATGAGCCAACCGAAAGCACCGGTCTGAGCATCTACGATGCCCGATACCTTCATTGTGCCGGTGAGCACTACGGCGGTGATAAGGCAGAGGGCGAGCGACATCTCGTATGAGATGAGCTGCACGGCGCCACGCATAGCCGAAACTACCGAATACTTGTTGTTAGAGCCCCAACCTGCCATGAAGATGCCCACGATGCCGATGCTTGAGATTGCCGACATGAGGAACAGACCTACATTGAAGTCGAGCACCTGAGCACCATTATTCCACGGGAGGAACGAGAAGGTGCCTACGGAAGCTATAATCACGAGGAACGGAGCGATGTAGTAGAGCAGCTTGTCGGCACCGTCAACTGAGAAGATCTCCTTGATGAGCATCTTCAGCACGTCGGCGAACACCTGGAATATGCCCCAAGGGCCTACGCGCATCGGGCCAAGACGGCACTGGAACCATGCGCACACCTTGCGCTCCATGAAGATCAAGATGATGGCGAGGATGGCGTAGCCTGCGAGGATGCAGACACCAACCAGGATGCACTCGATCAGTATTGTCCAGAAATCTCCAAGACCGCAGGTCACTGAGAGGAGATTGTGGAGCCAGCTTGTTATGTTACTAAAGTCAAACATTTCTTTTAATTTATGATTTCGTTAACGGTCGATGTCAGGAATTACGAAGTCGATAGCTGCACCGGTTGTGATGAGGTCGGCAATCTTCTGTCCGCGAAGCATCGGGTCGAGAGCGCCGGTCAGTGTCAGACCCATCGGGCGCATCTTCATACGGTAAGGACTCTTGTCGCCCTTAGAGTCGAGATATACGCCAAACTCGCCGCTGGCACCTTCTACAGAGAAGTACCACTGTCCCCCGGGCACCTTGATGATTGGCTTCTGCTTAACGTAGAAGTCGCCCTCCGGAATGTTGTCGATGAGCTGCTCGATGATGTTAAGACTCTGATAGAGCTCCTTGATGTGACAGTAGTAGCGGTCCATAGAGTCGCAACCGGTCATTGTAATCTCCTCCCACTCTACCTTGTCGTAGAGGTCGTACGGGTGGCGCTTACGTGTATCGTTCTTCCAGCCTGCAGCACGTCCTGCCGGACCTGTCACGGCGTAGTTGATACAGTCTTCGCGTCCCATCGGGCCTACGCCAACCAAGCGGTTGTGTGTGATTACGTTGTCGCCGAACACGTCGAGATACTCCTGAATCATCGGGCGCAGATACTTGCAGAGCTTCTTTGTGTTCTCTACGAACTTCGGGTCGATGTCTGCCTGGCATCCGCCGATGCGGTAGTAGTTCTGGATGAGTCGTCCGCCGGTGGTCTCCTCCATCACGTTGAGCACGTGCTCGCGGTCGCGCATACAGTAGAGGAACGCTGTGAGGGCGCCCAAGTCCTGTGCTGTACAGCCGAGGTAGAGCAAGTGGGAGTCGATACGCTGCAGCTCGTCCATGATGGTGCGGATGTAGTGGATGCGGTCGGTAAGCTCAATGCCCATACCCTCCTCTATCACGCCAACGAGAGCGTGGCGGTGCATCATTGCCGAGAGATAGTTGAGTCGGTCGGTGAGAGCGAGTGTCTGCGGATAGGTCATGCCCTCCCACATCTTCTCGATGCCGCGGTGGATATAGCCCAGGTGCGGGTAGATGCGCTTCACCTTCTCGCCGTCAAGAACGGTCTGCAAGCGGAGCACACCGTGTGTAGACGGGTGGTTCGGACCGATGTTCACTACGAAGTCGGTGTCCTCGAAGAGGCGCTTCTTTGTAGCTACGAGGTGGCCGTCAGCGTCGAGGCTGTACACAACGGTGTAGTCAGACTCTGGCTCGTCGGTAAGCGGGAACTGGTTAGCCTCGGGGCTCATGTCGAAGTCCTTGCGCAACGGATAGCCGTTGAAGTCGGTACGCAGGAACAGACGGCGCATGTCGGGGTGACCCAGGAACTTGATGCCTACGAAGTCGTACACCTCACGCTCGAGCAGCTCGGCTGCCTTCCAGAGCTCAACGACGGTAGGAATCACGTCGCTGCCGTCCACCTTCTTTGCGATGGTGCGTACGGAGCAGCGCTCGTTGTTGTCGGTGTTCTCAAGAATGTAGATACATCCCAAGCCTTCCTCGCCGAAGTCCTCGCCGATGATGGTAACAAGGTAGTCGAAATGTTTCTGGTTCTTCAGTTTCGACATCTCACTCGCAAAATTGTCGAATGAGAGTTCTATGTTTTCAAGTTTCATATCTTATACCTTATTATATTAATCAGTTAGACCTTTCTTTGCATCGAAGCCTTCCGGCACCTCGTTCACTACGATTGTCTCGCGCTTTGCTTCGCTGGCGAGAGCCTCGTTGCTCAAGCCGTGCAGACCACCCTTCGACATAGAGAGTTCTTTCTCCTCATGTGTCATCTTGTGGTTTGCTCCGCCGAAGAACTTCTCGACCTTCACCTTGCGCTGCAGCTGCATCATGCCGTAGAGGATAGCCTCCGGACGCGGAGGACAGCCGGGCACGTACACGTCTACTGGCACAATCTCTGAGATGCCGCGCACTACGTTGTACGAGTTCTTGAACGGACCGCCCGAGATGGCGCAACCGCCCACTGCAACAACGTACTTCGGCTCAGCCATCTCGTCGTAGAGACGCTTGAACACGGGCGCCATCTTGTTGGTGATGGTACCGGCGCACATGATAAGGTCTGCCTGACGAGGAGAGTTACGTGTCACCTCGAAGCCGAAGCGAGAGAAGTCGTAACGGGCACAACCTACTGCCATGAACTCAATACCGCAGCACGATGTACCGAATGTTAATGACCACAAAGAGTTGGAACGACCCCAGTTGATAGCCTGGTCGAGTGAGCCAACCACTACGTTGACGCCGCCCTCATGGAGCTCGTCTACGATTGTCTCAAGGCCCTTGTTGTCCTTGAACTCATCGTAAGGAATACTCTTGATGACAGGTTTTCTTACTTCCATTCCAACGCTCCTTTCCGCCAAGCGTATGCAAGGCCAAATACCAATACCAGCATGAAGAAACCAACGCTCGCAAGCGCCATTACTCCAAACTGCTTGACAACTACTGCCCACGGGTAGAGGAAGAGGGTCTCAATGTCGAACATAAGGAAAAGGATAGCAAAGAGATAGTAGCCTACATGCACCGGAATCCAAGAAGATCCGCGTGTAGGAATACCACACTCAAAGGGCTGACCCTTAACCGGGTTGTACGAACGAGGACCTACGAGTTTCGCAACTACGTACGCACCTACTACCAATACAACAGCCGTCAAGATGACTGTGATTAATAAAATAGAATCCATAAAAATTTTTAAAACAATTTGTTTCTTTTTCTACGTAGAATACCGCTAAGTATTCGAATTGCAATTTTCAGTTTGCAAAGTTAGCAATAATTATTGGATTGTTGAGGGTTTTTACTTAAAAATATGTAAAGAATAAATGCATAGACTCTCCGCTTATGTCATCGTG
>ULTW01039344.1_pt1 | contig 12777 bp, 8 predicted proteins | sample 1957961 | NCBI WGS metagenome assembly ULTW01 (sample SAMEA4835744, study PRJEB28245) | human gut metagenome | biome: gut microbiome; material: fecal sample | place: Denmark | collected 2008 | reverse complement strand
CCCTGCCAATACAGCGGTGGAGAGAACTCCTGCTGTAAGTTTCATCACATTTTTTCTCATAATTCTTTTGTTCTCCTTGTGAAATCTGTAAGATTTATTACAGGATTTATAATAAACGGGTTATGTAAGATGCACTATCCGTTTTCTGTAATCCTTTTGTAAAAACAAAAAGAGTGGATGCTTTGGGACATCCACTCCACATGCCGGCTATGCCATGCCGTTTACGGTTTTATATTTATAGAGCATCTCCGCGTGGTTTTGTTCTTCCACCTGGATATCTGCCAGAAGTTTGCGCACATCGGAATCCCCGAATGCAAACACATCGGTATTATACGTTCCGGACACCATTTTTTCAGAACCAATGCTGTCTGTAGCAAGGAAATTATCGTTTTTCTTATCTTCCGGATTGGTCATGGAATCATATGTTGCCTTTGGCTCATACATCTTTCCATCCCTGTCATTGACGTTACAGGATGGGACGCTGCCTTTCATGACCTGTTCCAGAGACTCCACATGCTTCTGCTCCTTTTTTTCCAGATCGGCAAACAAATCCCGAAGTACCGGGTCTTTTGCTTCCTGTCCGTAACGTTTGTACTTCTCCACGCAGGACAGCTCCTGTGTGTGCAGATCCTCAATTGTAGCCATCTCTTTTTCTGTTAAAACCATGGTTTATACCTCTTTCTTTCCATAAGATAATCTTGTTGATTGCAGAACATGAACACTCCGCAACCTTCTCCTCTAGTATCTGTAAAAAAATGCAACACATACCTGGTAAAATTTCGTCAAAAAGGGTTGAAACTTCTCACAACAGATTGTATAATTTCGTTTGTATTTTATACAATGTTTACAAAAAGGTGGATTATTTTATGGAAGAACGAGAAAAATTAAAATCCCGTCTGGGATTCATTCTCCTGTCAGCCGGATGTGCGATCGGAATCGGAAACGTATGGAAATTTCCATACACTGCCGGACAGGGCGGAGGCGGTGCCTTTGTGCTGTTTTATCTGTTGTTTCTGATTATTCTCGGACTCCCGATCATGACGATGGAATTTGCGGTTGGGCGTGCCAGCCAGAAAAGTCCGGTCAAAGCCTACCAGGCACTGGAAAAACCCGGACAGAAATGGCATATCCACGGGATTATCACATTGATCGGCTGCTATCTTCTTATGATGTTTTATACAACGGTCACCGGCTGGATGCTTCATTATTTTTATATGACGGTCACCGGACAGTTTCAGGGACTGGATGCCGACGGGGTATCCGGACAGTTTACCACAATGCTGAGCAAACCTCTGACCATGGGCTTCTGGATGGTGGTAGTTGTTTGCGCCGGCGTATTTGTCTGCTCCCGTGGACTGCAGAACGGTCTGGAAAAAGTAACAAAGGTCATGATGACTTCTTTGCTTATCATCATGATCATTCTGGCGGTCAACAGCTTTTTTATGGATGGTGCAAAAGAAGGCCTTGCCTTTTATCTGATCCCGGACTTTGAACGGATGAAACAGATCGGTATTGCAAAAACCATTACGGGTGCCATGAACCAGGCATTTTTCACGTTAAGCCTTGGAATCGGCGCGATGGCAATTTTGGGAAGTTATATCGGAAAGGAACGCTCTCTGCTTGGTGAATCGGTAAATATTGCCATTCTGGATACGTTTGTTGCTATCACCTCCGGACTTATCATTTTTCCGGCATGCTTTACGTTCCATGTTGACCAGACTTCCGGACCAAGCCTGATTTTTATCACCCTGCCGAATATTTTTAACCATATTCCGCTTGGCAGACTCTGGGGAAGCCTGTTCTTTTTGTTTATGTTTTTTGCAGCGTTTTCCACAATCCTGGCAGTATTTGAGAACATCATCTCCTGCGGTATGGAACTGACCGGATGCAGCCGCCAGAAATCCTGTGCCGTTAATCTGGTACTGATCATTGTACTCTCCCTGCCATGTGTACTCGGATACAATGTATGGAACTGGAAAGGTTTTTCAATCTTTGGCGGGTCTGTGCTTGACCTGGAAGATTTTCTGGTAAGCAACCTGTTCCTGCCTCTCGGTTCCCTGGTATATCTGCTGTTTTGCACAAGCCGCTACGGCTGGGGCTGGAAAAACTACACAACCGAAGCCAATACCGGAAAAGGATTAAAAATTAAAAACTGGATGCGCGGCTACATTACCTATATTCTGCCGCTGATTGTGCTTTTTATCTTTGGATTTGGCATTTATGATAAATTTTTTACAAACTAAGGAGGATTTCTTATGTATCACGCAAATGAATCACGTTACGAAACCATGAAATACCACCGCTGCGGCGACAGCGGACTGATGCTGCCGGAAGTATCTTTGGGCTTCTGGCACAATTTCGGAGATACCGGTGTTTATGAAAATATGAGACAGATGTGCTTTACGGCATTTGACCATGGGATCACACATTTTGATCTGGCAAACAACTATGGACCGCAGCCGGGCAGTGCGGAGGAAAATCTCGGGAAGATCCTTCGGGAAGAGCTTTCTTCCTACCGCGATGAACTGATCATCAGTTCCAAAGCCGGTTTTGACATGTGGCCGGGACCTTATGGAAACTGGGGCAGCCGCAAGTACCTGATTGCCAGCCTTGACCAGAGCTTAAAACGGCTCGGTCTGGACTATGTGGATATTTTCTATCACCACCGCATGGATCCGGATACGCCGCTGGAAGAAACCATGGGTGCACTCGACCAGATCGTGCGAAGCGGAAAAGCACTGTATGTCGGTCTGTCCAACTACGACGGGGAAACGATGAAACGCGCGGCTGCCATCTTAGAAGATCTGCACTGCCCATTTATTATCAACCAGAATTCCTACAATATCTTTAACCGTACCATTGAAGAAAACGGTTTAAAACAGGCCGCAGCAGATGGGAAGAAAGGAATTATTTCTTTCAGCCCGCTCGCGCAGGGTATGCTGACCGACCGCTATCTAAACGGTATTCCAAAAGACAGCCGTGTCAACACGGACGGACGTTTCCTGCATGCGGATCAGTTTGATGAAAAGCGGATGGCAAGTATCCGGAGCCTGAATGAGATTGCGGCTGCCCGTGGTGAAAGCCTCGCACAGATGGCACTCAAATGGGTCATCCGTGACGGTGTGGTCACTTCCGTTCTGATCGGAGCTTCCCGCCCGGCACAGATTCTTGAAAATCTGAAAGTGTTAAACTCTGCTCCGTTTACGGAGGAGGAACTGAAAAAAATTGATCAGTGTGCACTTTCTCTCTAGGTAAAACAAAAACCCCGGATATTTATTTCCGGGGCTTTGTCTTTTCCTGCATCTGCTATTTGACTTTGACTTTTAATTTTAAAACTTTGGTCTTTCCATTGTTTAAGGTTACTGTCACGCGAATGGACGCAGTTCCTTTTTTGTTCGATTTTATGGTACCCTTCTTGTTTACAGATGCAATTTTTTTGTTATTGCTCTGATAAGAAATGCTTTTTACATTGTCCATATTTAAGGTGGCTGCCAGAGAAACCTTCTTTTGTTTTCCCTTCTTCACCTGAACGGTTTTATTCTTCAATGTAACCGTTTTTAATATTTTCGTTGTGACCTGATCCATATCTTTCTGATCCATAAGGACGTAATTCTTATTGGAATCTGCTGAAAAATTCACATTTCCGGCTTTTGTAACCGTATAACTCTTGTCGTTTACAAGGACATAGGCACCTGTCTTTTGATCTTTTGCACACACATACAGCTTGTTTCCGGTCTGTATGTCTGCTGTATTTACGGTCAGTGTATAGCTTACGTTGCCAGCCGGATCGGTGACCCGGATCGTCACATCTGTGTGTTTTCCATTGTTTTCTTCCATGGTTTGTTTTATCAGATCAGCGGTCACCGTTGTTTTGATGGCTTTATTTTTCCGGGTTCCGGTAACGGTCACGGTTGGTGTATTTTGTCCGGCCGTGTTTCCATCGGACGGTGTTTGTGTACCAGCTGTATTTCCGTTAGACGGTGTTCCCCCTCCGGTTGTGTCACCACCCGAAGTATTTCCGCCACCGGAACTTCCTCCGGAAGATGAGCCACCTCCGGTCGTTCCACTTCCTCCGGAAGATGAGCCGCCTCCGGTTGTTCCACTTCCTCCGGAAGATGAGCCGCCTTCGGTTGTTCCACCGCCTCCGGAAGATGAGCCGCCTCCGGTGGAACTGTCCTCTTTGATTGTAACGGTCGCGGCTTCACTTGTCACTGTTTCGTAATAAGTCTGTCCATCCTTATCATCCGGCTCATATACTGCCTTAAACTGATAAGAACCGCCACGTTTTAAGCCTGATACAACCGTATCGGTTTCCCCATATACGAGTTTTTCCTGTGCCTTTATTATGGTTCCGTCCTGATAAAAAGAAATCGAACCAAGCGGAATACTGCCATTTCGGACTCCATCTACCTTTGCATACAGATGTACGGAATTACCGTTTTCTGTCTCTGCCGTAAGACGAATCGATGGTTTCGCCGCTGTAATGGTAAAGGTTCCGACTTTTTCCTCTATCACATCGTACTGGTTTCCATCCACTTTAAACCAGACATCATAACTGCCCGGCTGCACCGGAACAACATTTTTCCCATCCTGCCGATAGAAAACTTCAGGCTTTACCTGCGAATCTACCGTCTTTCCGTTGTCCTTTCGGACTACATTTACCGTGGAAACAAAGCAGCTCTGTTTCAGCCCTGTGTATGCAGCTGTCTGCTGGATGGTATCATACTGCATCTTTACGGCAATTGGATTTACCGTCACGGTTTCGTTTGCCTGGGAAGGAAGTGCCCTGTAGTTTCCATTGGCTGCTCCTGCATAAGAAACTGTAATTGCATTTTCTCCCATATGAAATCCGTTAGTCTCTGAAACCGGAATCTTTATGGCTGCCTCTCCGTTTTGAAGCGTGATGCCGGATACTTCATAAGGGGTCTGGTTAATGTATACCGAAAAACCAGCAGACGGCACGTTCTGTCCCTGTAAGCTGCTATCTGTATAGACCGTCTGCACGGTAAGATTCAGTTCATCCTGCATGGACACGGCCGATGGTAATCCATTTATCGTAGTGGTTGTTTCCTTTGAAGTAACCGTCGAACCGGATGTATCCGGATCTTTGTTTACAATCAGAACTACCTTCTGCTCAATTTGTTCATCTGCTGAAAATGGACGGATTGTGATATAGTAGGTTCCTTCTTTTACCGTAGAACTCTCAGCCGTGCGATAGCACATGGGTGTGATCGTATCATCTGTAATTTCATCATATGATACCCCCGTCATAAACATTAAATTTAACTCTGGAATACAAATAAAACTATTCTCGTCCTCTGTAACTGTTTTTGAAAAATAAGCAGTTCCATTAAATGTTACTTCATATTCCATCGGAACAACCCCTAGATCCCGATCATACTCATCCGTTTGCTCCAGCCAGGCTACCTCTGCCAGATATGGTTTTGGATCCTTATTTTTATACTCACCGACTTTTGAAATCTCCGAAACCGTTGTGGTAATTACCGGATTTTTTATGGTCATATTTTTTACCGCAACCGGTTCATCCCCTGACAACTCACTGGTTTTCCAGATTTCTCCGTTTCCAGACGATGTCCGTTCCAGTGTCATTCCCGCCTGTCCGTCTGTCGGTGTAAAAGAAACCGCCGTATCCGCAGCCCTTCCAAGTTCCAGATAGGTGTGACCATACTCCGCAATTCCGGATTTTCCATTTCTTCCATTCAGGGTTTCAAATGTAAGTGCACCCGTAATGGTATCTGTAACTTTCAGCTTCTGTTCTTTTCCTAAGATCAGTCGGTTTCCTGCTGAATCCGCACTCACAATCGAATGTACCTGTGGAGTTTCCATCTGGGAAAGATCAATCGCACTTGCCCCTTCCAGCCTGACCGTACAGCTGTCCAACGCTGCCGGTGCAAATGTTCCACCGCCCTTTACTGTGAGTTTTCCTACTTTGCTTATACCTGGAATTCCGGTATAGGACTGGTCGGTATCTATGGTCAGAAATGTCTTCCCTGCGTGATTTTCAGATACTCCGTACACCTGTTTCGTGTCGGAACCGGTAAGTGAAATTTCCACATCGCCGGAAACCGTATATTGTCCATCCGCTGCCGGTGGATCCGGCTCCTGCGTGGAAAACCAGTCATCCTGATTTACATATGGTTCAATGGCACCGGATGCATAGATTTCCCCATTTTGCGTACCGGAAACGTGCGCAAGCACGATCTGTGTCTTACCGTCATATGTTCCGTTCATGGAACCGGCATAAATATTCCCCAGATTGGTACCACCACCCGTAATCAGAATCTGTGCCTCTGATCCCGGATGATTCCCCATATTCTTTCCATTCTCATAAAGGGATCCGCCAAAGATATCTACATAGCGGAATCCGCTGTCGCACATAACATTCTCAAGAACAAGTTTATGCCCATTTGCAAAAATTGCATCGTGCAGACGATTGGAAAACCGCAGCGTAATGTTTTTAAATGTCACATCCGTATTCAGGATAAATCCCCCCTTACGGTTGGAAAAAGTATTTCCATTTCCATTGACGGTCACGCTTTTATCAAAAATAAACGGTTCCGCAGCCTCGGCATTTAAAAAAGCACCACTTCCCAAAATTGAGATTTCATCCCCATTGCCGGCAGCCGCATAGGCATCCTCAAATAAATTGTAGGGATTTCCATAGCTTCCATCTCCAGAATGGGTAGAATTTCCATCTTTAAATTCCGTATAGATCGTTCTTGCCGCTGTCTGCACAGCCTCCTGCGCCTTTACCGGCACGACAGGCTGCACGGTAATACACATGGTGAGCACGATAAAAAATGCCCATAGACGTTTTGCTACATTGTCTGGTTTCATCTGATTGTTCTTTTTCATCCATTTCTCCTGATAATAAGAACAGGGGGATGAGTCAAAAACTCATTCCCCTGTCACTTCATTGATAGTCTCTACCATCATCCTAACATGGTTTCCTATCATCGTCAACAAATTTATGACCTGTTTTTATACCTATATCATCTGCTGATTTTATATTTTATTATTTCTATCTGTTCTATCTGTGTGATATCAATCTTCTGATTGAAAATATAACGAGCCCCACAATATTTCATTTCACTTGCAGATGCATAGCCATCTCCAAGCTCTTCAAGATCTGTACCATCCATGAAAGGATGTTTCTTTTTTTCAGTTCCTTTTCTGTCATCGGTAAGAGGTAACTCTCCTATGGAATATTGCTTTCCGTCTTTTGTTGTTGCAACTACATGATAAAAACACCCTTTTTCTCTCCAGTCATTGACGGGACAAATACTAACCGTATAAGGTGTAATTTCAACAGGGATTGTTTTTTTTGTTTTCTTAACATCCGCTTTTAACATCTTCTCCTTCATTGGAACAACTTTTCCCTTAACCAAAACATTTTTTAATGGCGTATTTGAATTATCCGGTGATTGAAATCCCTTATATACTTTCGGATTTTTCCACGCAGTATCATCGGAATAAAAGCCGCACACATTGATCTGAATACCATCACCTGTATCTATTACGTCCACCTTACTGGTAGTATCTAACCCACCTAACCAATAATTTGTTCCTTCCAAAGATTTTACGTTCGGAAGGAACACCTTTGCACGCATAACCTTCGTATTTGAAGCAACCTGAATTGATGATATGATTATCTTTTGTTCTTTTCTGCCATCATCTTCTCTACTGTTTGATTTTGCATCAGAATTTTTTCCACACGCACACAGACAATATAGCATTGTAAAAATTAATAAGTACAGACTGATTCTCTTCATTCATAATCCTCCAATTTCTTTTTCTTTAAAACACTAAGGATTAATATGCTTCCTATCACTATAATTCCAATGCCAGCCACATATTTCATCGAACTTCTGCTCTGTACTCCAGCTCCTGTACTTACCTCAGAATCTTCAATATAAGTATCTGAAATCTCCGCTACAGAATCAAATGAATAGACACCGCTTTCCACATTTTGAGTTTCCGGAATTTTCTCCATAACCGGATACTGATACCCTAAGGAAATCCAGATACGTGCTGTTTCATCATCCATCCCAAGTGCAACCGGCTGTCTCATTCCCGGTTGACTTCCCACCAGTACTACTCTCGTACAGTCCGATAATGCCTCCCGTTTTTCCAGAAGTATATCATAGTAAGGTTCCACTGTATGTTCTGCTATCTCTGTAATCATCCATTTTCCGGCATGATTTTTTACTTCTTCCTGTTCTGCTTTTGTCAATACAGACTTTGCTTCTTCACGCAATGGAAGTCCTTTGGCTACGGTAAACATTCCATATGTCTTTTCCATTTTAAAAGGAATGACCCATACATAATTTGCACTTTCCAGAGCACTTGTGAGTTTTTTCGTATCTGCCGTCTGCAATTTTATAAGATTACAATCCACATATACTTTTAATGCCTTGTCATAATCGATGGTTGCATCCGGCTCTTCTTTTTTCATTTCATCCTGTAAATTACTGATTTCTGTCCAATCACGGCTCGTTATTAACTGATCCTGATCGGAAACCGGTATTTCCGCGGCATACACAGCAGAACCTGCTATCGTAAAAATTGTAATCATCATAAGCATTATTTTTAAAATATTTTTCATGGCTATTTCCCCTCTCTTGTGTATACTATACTTCATTTTTCCCATTATTCTTTCTGCATGTTAAAATTGGTTTGATTTTCGTCAAAATCTGCATTAAAAATCCCATAGCATACACCATGGGATTTTTTCAAAGATATAACACAATCTGAACCTCAAATATATTTTCATCGATATTTATAGATTTCCATCCCCCGTATTTGTCTACAACATCTGAAATATTCTGCATACCGATTCCATGCAATGCCTGTTGTTTCTTCCTTGTCAATAAACGTTCTCCCTGTTTATTGACTTTTCCATCAAACGTATTTTTCACCTGTATACCCAGAATTCCCCTGTCGTATTGTATCCGAATCTCCAAAAAACGATCTTTTATCTGCTCCATTGCCTCAATTGCATTGTCCAACAGATTTCCAAACAAAACATTCCAGTCATATCCATCCACTGGCAACTGGCACGGAATCACGATCTGCGACTGAATCTGACAGGACATTGCCTCCGCTTTTGCCAGTTTATGATTCAAAATCATATCCAGTTCCAGATTCCCCGTATTCACATACTTATGCTCCGTCTGCAAATGCTCACTCATTTTATTTACATATTCCTGTGCCTTATCATACCTTCCTTCATTAAGATATGTCTGCAGAAGATACATATGGTTTTTCATGTCATGCCGCAAAGAATCCAGCTTTTTCTGATCCTGCTGCATGATATGCATCTGCTCCTGATAGACCATCATATGTTCCTTTAAAAGCCGTTGCTGCATTTTATCCTGATAAGCTTCTCCCAAACGGTCATACAAATAGAACATTCCAAGATCTACAACGATCATAATAGCCAGTGATAATACTGTTTTTGGCGAATTTTCGCCGGATACACTCTCAAGAGCATATATCCAGACAATATTTCCGGCTAATACAAGAATCATAAAGTAATAGTTCTGTGTTTCCATAACCCTTCGCCGACATATCACCTGTCTTATTCCCATTGCTATGAGCAGATTGACCATTGCCCCCGTGATGGTTCCCATTGCCCGCCCTTCGGAAAACAAAGAAAAATCTCCCAGATAATAATACATGATAAATTCTATGGTAAGCCCCAGCAATACTGTAAAACAACCTGCCATTATTTTCTGCAGTATACTTCCTTCATACAATATACCTTCTGCCGCCCAGAGAAGCAGTACCATACTCACCGTAGTCCCCATGGCATTTCGAAAACCAAATGCAACAACTGTATTAATAAGCCATACGAGCACATAAACAATATTTGCCATCCGTGGCAGTTTTCTTTTCTTTTCCAGAAAAACATCCGTCACTTTAAAACTTACATACACACTTAATATGTTACATACCGCTTCAAATATTCTTTCTATGTTATTCACCCGCCACACCTCATCTTTTCCATAATTGCATGATCAAGGTTATTTTTCATAGACCGACTGACCGGAATGTCATCCCCATTGATCATGTGTACGCTGTCTTTCTGAAAAGATTCTGCATACCGCAGATTAATGACATAAGATTTATGTACCACGCAGAATAAATGCGGATTCAACGCAGGAATAACCTCCGAAAGTTTTCCATAAACACATAATGTATCATTTGCTGTTACCACTTGAATTTTTCTGGCAAGGCTCTGCAAATAAAAAACAGAATGTTCTTCTATCCGTATCGCATTTCTTCCTTTCCCAATTTCTATAATATGTGGCTGAAACTGATACAGCCTTTCATATTCATCTAATATATAATCTACTCGTTCCTGTTGTATGGGTTTCACGAGGAAATTCATTGGACGCAGATCAAAAAGCTGCATGGCATACATTTCTTTTGCCGATACAAAAACAATCTGCATGGATTCATATTGGATCTGAGATCGAATCCAGTTTCCAACGATAATCCCCGAGCTGTCCCCTAATTCAATATCCAAAAATAACAAATCATACCTTTCGCTTTGCTGCAGTTTTTGAATAAATTCTGCTCCACTTGTATAACCGTCAACATCCACTTTTATTCTTTTCATTTCTGCAAACCGAAAAATACTTTGTTCCAATTTATAAATAAATTGTATATCATCATCACATATTGCTACTTTTATCATTGTATATCCTGTAATTTATTTTCCTCTCTATTTCAGGATTTCCTGCAGCCGCGCATCTGTATGCAGGAGTTCCTTCGCACGATCCCTATATTGCTGCTCATGCAGATACGTATAGCGGAACGGTTTGATCGACGGTGCCAGATCAACTGCTTTCTCAAAATCCTCCCTCCGAAGATCCAGTGTTTTTACATAATCCCAGAACCCCGTCTGCGTAAAAATCGTGTCTACCCTCCGGTAACGATGATCCTGCACAACACTCATCAGATAGGTTGCAATGCCAACCTGAATCCCATGAAGCTGCGGATGCTCAAGCATCTTGTCCAGCGCATGGGAAATCAGATGTTCGCTGCCGCTTGTTGGTGCACTGCTGCCCGCAATCTCATTTGCAATTCCGCTCATCGCAAGAGAATCCAGAAGTTCCTTTAAAAACAGATCATCCTGTATCGAAGTAAACGGTGTGCGCACAAAACTGTTGACTGCTTTCTTTGCAATCATGACAGCAAAATCGTTGACTTTTCCGTACCCATGTTCTTCCTCAAAAATCCAGTCATACAGTGCCGTAATTTTTGATACCATATCGCCGATTCCGGAATATAAAAATTTCTCCGGTGCACTGCGGATAATCCTTGTATCCACCACAATCCCATATGCAAGTTTTGCCGGAACGGACTTGCGGCGTCCTTCTACCAGAAGGGAAGCACTGGCACTTGAAAAGCCATCGCTCGATGCCGATGTCGGAATGCTGATAAATGGCAGATTTCGCAGAAATCCACAATATTTCGCACCATCAATCACTTTTCCGCCACCGATGCCGATGACTGCCTGCGTCTTCGCCGGCATGGAAAATGCAAGACTGGTCAGATCTTCCAACCGCACGGTATCAAGTTCCTGATATTCTAAAATATCAATGTCCTCCTGCTGCAATGCTTCCATAACGGTAGAACCAAACATTTCTACAAGACCGTTTCCAAATAATACAACTACTTTCTGTAACTGTAACTCTTTTAAGTAAATCCCCAGATTGTCCAATGCACCCGCACCGATCTTTAAAAGTGCCGGAATGGAAATGTGTTTTCCTGCCATAATAAATGTTCTCCTTCTCATTCTCTTTTCTATTGATTTTAGTATAAACAAAGGTTCCTGAAATTACAATCAGTTCCCCGAAAAAAAACACACGCTTCTCTTTACAATTATGGGTAAGAAAAAAGACGATTTCCTGCGAAACCGTCTTTTTCTTATTAAAAATTTTGACGAAACTCCTGTAAATTTACTTTGTCACTTTGATCGTCATCTTTACCGTCTTTGTCTTTCCGTTCTTTAAAGTGACTTTTACTTTCACAACTGCTTTGCCAGCTTTCTTTGCGACAATTGTACCATTTTTATTCACTGTTACAACCGGCTTTTTGGAAGATGTATAAGTGATCTTCTTTACATTTTCCATGTTCAGACCCTTATCAAAAGTAACTTTTGCCTTCTTTCCGTTTGCAACCGTTTTCTTGGTATCCTTTAATGCAACACTCTTTAAGATTTTACTGCTCAGGGCTTTTGCATCCTTCTCATTCAGCAGTACATAATCACCGGCATCTTTGGTATCCGCTGTCACAGTTCCGTCTTTGGAAACCTTATAAGTTCTGCTGCTGATCAGGACTTTTTCTCCTGTCTTTTTATCAACTTTTACAAGTGTCAGCTTTTTGCCTGCCTGCAGATCCTTCGCATTGACAGATACGCTGTTCATCACTTTGCCGGAAGCGTTCTTTGTTGTCTGGGTAATCGTGATGTCGCTGGTTCCTGCCTCTTTGACTAATTTTGCAACCACATCTGCTGAAATTGTAGTCTTCTTTGTCTCGGAAGTATTCTTTACTGTTTTTTCCAGCTGTGCCCGGGCATCTGTCACTTCTCCCTTATCGTTCTTTTCAACGGTAAGTGTCGCATTTGTATCTTTTGCAATATTCTCAAATGTTTTGTCCGTTTTCCGGGTTTCCGATGGTTTTGTATCCGGTGTTGTTGTGCTGCCGGAATTTCCACCAGAGGTGCTGCTGCCGGAGGAAGAATTC
>ULTW01025896.1_pt1 | contig 12786 bp, 10 predicted proteins | sample 1957961 | NCBI WGS metagenome assembly ULTW01 (sample SAMEA4835744, study PRJEB28245) | human gut metagenome | biome: gut microbiome; material: fecal sample | place: Denmark | collected 2008 | reverse complement strand
CAATCTGACGCTCTAACCAACTGAACTACGTCCACCATTTTTTAAGCGAGTGCAAAGGTACGGAAAAAATTTGGTTCCACCAAATATTTCCGTACTTTTTTACATTTTTTTTATTTTGCAGGGCTGTTTGGCACTACAGGAGCTGCCTTTTCTGCTGCAGGTGCTGCTTTCTCTGCACCGGCTGCTGCTGGAGCTGCCTTCTGAGCACCGGCTGCTGCATCCTTGCTGGCACCTGGCATAGCAGGAAGAGCGGTCTGCTCCTGGGTAGCACCCTCCATTACGCTGCTCTCGCCCACAGCCTGTGGAGCTACGTAAGCGCAAGCTACGCTGATTACTACCATCAGACCGGCAAGGGTCCATGTAATCTTTTCTACTACATCGGTGGTCTTGCGAACACCCATGATAGAGTTGGTTGAAGAGAAGTTAGATGCCAATCCACCTCCCTTTGACTCCTGGATCAGAACGATGAGTACCATCAAGATGGATACCAGGACGATCAATACTACAAATAATGTGTAAATCATTTTTTTTAAAACTAGTTTTATTATTATTATTTATTTTCTTTTCTTCTCGTTAAGCATCAGTTTTTCGAGGAAGCGGAGCTGATCTATATAGAACGCACTCTTCTGTGGATGCTGCTTGTACAGGCGGTCGATAATCTGATAGGCTCGCTCGTACTTGCCCTGCTTGATGTAGATTCGGGCAAGGGTCTCCGTAAAGATACCACCGTTTTCTGAGGCAGCTTGGGCTTCGGAAGAATCTGCTTCTGCAGTTTCCTTCTTCTCTTCCTTCTCTTCCTTTTCTTCCTTCTTCTCCATTACCTCGCTCTCCTGATCCTCCTCCTCCTTATCCTTGTGGAGTTTGAATCCGCCTTCTTCTATGAAGTCGTCGATGAGGGCGATGGTTCTTGATGGCTGCTCGTGCTCGGTTTCCGTCTCCGTCTCCATCAGATAGGCCACGTAGTCAACGGCGGCATCGGCTGGCGTTGGCTTGCGCTTCTCTTCCGGTTCCTTCTCCCTTTCCTCTGCTTCGGTTGGGATGGAGTGGAGGAAGTGGTCGATGAGACTGCTGGTGCGGTCGCTCTTCGGCTTGCCTTCCACAGCTTCGTGGCGGTTTGAGTTCTGACTCTTGAGCTGATAGTGGGCTGCCTCTACCATCTGGAAGATGACCTTGCGGTCGGAGATGTAGATGGCGGCACGCCGCAGTTCCTCGTCGAAGCTCGGGTCGTGGAGCAGGTACAGGTTCTGCAACATCAGAAGGCGAGCCGTCTGATAGTACGGATAGAGGGCCAGGAGGGCGCGCAAATCATAGAGCGTCTCCCGGTTCATTTCCTCAGGATGTTGTATCAATCTGTTTAGTTCCACGATATTATTAACTTTAAACTATAAACTATTAACTCGAAATTCTACTACCAGTTTGCCACGGTGGCGTTGAAAATCTGGTCAACCAGGTCTTTTACCATCTGCGTTACCAACTCTTCCTGCACAGAGGCGAGGCTCTGGGTGGTATCGTAGGTCTTGGCAGAGGTGAACTGGCGCTCGAAATCCTCGTTGTGGTTCTTGGTGTTGGTGAAGCGTACGTTCACCGTGATGCTCAGCTCGGTCTGGGCTGAATATCCCTCGGCACTCACCGACTTGTTGCGCTGTGAGTATTGGGTAATCTCGCCCTCTATCTTCAGGTCGCCATTGCGGCTCACCTGGCGGAGCTGGGTGTTGCTGGCAAACTTATCCTTCAGTTCGTTGTTGAACATTGGACCCATCGGACCCCATACATAGGAGCTGCGGATAGGGAAGTCGGCCAACTGGATGGTCTTGGTCTTGGTGTAGTCGATGCTGGCACCGTTGAACTTGTAGCTCACGGAGCAGGCTGCTGTGACACCCATCACCAGGACGATGCCTATTATATATATGTACGCGCGTAGATGCTTCATAAATTGTATTTTTTAATTCTTCTGTAGAGCGTTCTGTCGGAGATGCCCAGTTCCTCGGCCGCCTTCTTGCGGTTGCCGTTGTTGCGTTCCAGGGCGCGCTCTATCATCTGTCGGCTCAGTTCATTGAGGTTGAGCGATTCGTTCTCGCTCTCATTCTCATTCTCCATGTCCTTGATTTCCTCTGCCTCGATATCCTCGGCATCCCGTCTTGGTTCGGCATAGATTCTGCCTTCCTGCAGATTGCCGAATTCGGAAGGGTAGTGGGGTTCAGGCATTCCCGAAACCGATGGGGATGTGATTCCCGAAACCGATGGTGGCATTCCCGAAACGGATGCTGGCATTCCTGTAACTGATGGTACGCCTGAAACCGTGGCTGGAGGCATGCCTGAGATGTTTTTCGGATGGCTGAAGCCATTGGCTCCGCTGAGTCCCCGAGCTTCATCTAGCTGGTCGCGCAGCGATTTCATCTCTCTTCGCAGGTCGCTCACGTTGCCCCTGAGTTCGTAGAGAATCTTGTAGAGCATCTCCCGCTCGCTTTCGTAGCTATGCTGCTCGTTTCCGGCTTGCGGAATGGTGGCGAGCTGGGTAGTTTCCTCATCTCTTGGGATGAACTGCGAGAGGGTTTCGAGATTGATTTCCCTTTCCCGGCTCAGCACCGACATCTGTTCGGTGATGTTCTTGAGCTGTCGCACGTTGCCTGGCCACTTATATTTCAGCATGAGCGCCTTGGCATCCTCGGTGAGTGAAATCTTAGGCAATCGATATTTCTCAGCCATCTGCATTGCAAAGAGGCGGAAGAGCAGGAGGATGTCGTTGCCACGTTCACGCAGCGGAGGCATCTGGATAGGGATGGTATTCAAGCGATAGTAGAGGTCTTCGCGGAATTTTCCCTCGCTCACAGCCTTGCGCATATTCACGTTGGTGGCTGCCACAATTCTCACATCAGTCTTTCTGATTTCGGTGCCGCCCACACGGATGTATTCACCCGTTTCGAGCACACGAAGCAGCCGGGCCTGCGTCTGTATCGGCAGTTCACCCACCTCGTCGAGGAAGATGGTACCCTTGTTGGCGATGCCGAAATATCCTTCGCTTTCGCCGATGGCTCCGGTGAAGGAACCTTTCTCATGACCGAAGAGTTCGCTGTCGATGGTACCCTCCGGGATACTGCCGCAGTTGATGGCGAAATATCTTTCGCGTCTTCTCGGCGAGTTATCGTGAATGACTCGTGGGATGATTTCCTTACCCACACCGCTCTCTCCGATGATAAGCACGGAAAGGTCGGTCGGTGCTACCTGCAGGGCGACATCGAGAGCACGGTTCAATCCGTCGCTATTTCCGACGATATTGTAGCGTTGTTTTATTTTCTGTAGTTCAGAATTATCCATTTAGCTGCCAAAATTACACATTTTTTTTGAATTAACTGCCTTTTTTGCCCAAAAAGTGGGTATAATAAGGTAGAAAATAGGCGAAAATGTGATATTTCGCCTATTCTCTACGTATTTCGAGCCTATTCTGCTGGTTGTGGAGCAGGCTGTTCTGCTGGCTTCTGAGGAGCTGGCTGCGCCTGTTTTTCGGCAGGATTAGGCTGCTGTGTCAACTTTTTATCAGTCTGCTGGGCAGGCTGAGGGGCATTGTTGTTGGCGTTGTTGTTGGCTTTACCATTGTTGCCACCATTGTTATTGCCGTTGTTTCCCTTAGGGGCATTCTGCTCGTTGTTTCCCTTGGTGCCGTTCTGCTTGTTTCCGCCCTTTGGAGGGAATGGGGAAGGAACGTGCTTCTTTGGGATGGAGAAGCGAACCTTCTCGCTCTCGTCACGCTTCTCGTGGTAGAGCTTTGGCAGCGGGTTCTGGTAAGCCTCTTCGCTGGTTTCACGATGGCGGAAGGCATCGAGTGCCAGGAAGATGGCATGGCGGAACGAGATGGCATCTGCCTCGTTGTAGCCTGCCATATAGTAGCATGGGGTGGTGTTGGCTGCTGTATGGATGATAGGGAGGCCGGCGGTATAGAGCACGCCATCCTCGTTGAAGAGGGAGTGGAATGGTACGGCTGCCTGGTCGTGGTACATCGCCATGACGCCATCGAACTCGTTGTAGTATCCGTTGCCGAAGAAATCGTCGGCTGGGTAAGGACCGAATGCCTGGATGCCCTTCTCGGCGAGTGCATCGATGGCTGGGATGATGATGTTGCGCTCCTCGGTGCCGCAGCTCTGTTCCTCGTTGATGCTTGGGTTGAGGGCGAGCACAGCGATGCGTGGGTTGGTGAGGAGGAAGTCGCGCTTCAGGGTGTGCCAGAGCAGGGTGGTTTTCTCCACGATGCTTTCCTGGGTGATTGACTTGGCCACCTGGGTGAGTGGTGTCTTGCCGGTGACGGAGGCAATGCGCAGGTCGTCGCCTACGAGCAGGCTCAGGGCATGGCTGCCGTCGCCCAGACAGGTTTCGATGTAGTCTTTGTGATCCACGAAGGTGTAACCTTCAATCTTGATGTTCTGACTGCTTACCGGGGCAGTGACGAGCACATCGTAGAGACCGTCGCGATAGTCGGTCATGGCACGGTCGAGTGCCTTGACTGCTGCTGCTCCTGATTCCGGAGTAGGCATACCCATATCCACCTTCACTTCCTCTTCTACGGCAGCGAGGAGGTTGATTCTTCCATCCTCAGCATCTTCAGCTTTCTGGATGATGGAGAACTGGGCTGGCAGGTTCATCGCCTTGCGATAGTAGGCTGCCACTTTTGGCGAGCCGTAGATGATAGGGGTGCAATACTCCAGCATCTCCGGTTCGTTGAATGCCTTAAAAATGAGTTCATATCCGATACCGTTGGTATCGCCGTGGGTGATAGCCACTTTGATTCTTTTGTTGTCCATGAAATTTTATTTTATAGTAGAAATCGCAGCTTCGAGCTGCTTGATTAATATTTTCTTTTTCATTTCGGGTGCATAGACAAAGGCGATGATGTAGAGGTTATTATGAATGCGACGCATCACATAAGGGCCTCCCATGGCATCCCCTTTCATCTCCCAGAGTCCTCTTTCAGAGAGATGAGGAATCACCATATACATGCTGTCGGTTTCGCCCGGCATATTGGTTCGAAGAATGCTGTCAATCAAAGCCTTGTCATTTACATGAAAAGCATTTGAATTCTTCATTCTTCGTTCTTCACTCTTCACTTTCCCTTTTCTTCGTTCTTCACTCTTCACTTTCATTACGAGCAGGTTCTGCATGCCCGAGCTGGCGTTGTTCGAGATCCAGATGAAGTCTTTCGCCTTTTTGCTGGCGTTCATCGCTGCAGGAATCTTCATGTCGATGCCGAACATCTTTTTGATTTCGTCCTGCATCTCCCTGTTTTGTTTGCTGGGGTTGCCGGAGATGATATCTGCCAGATGTTTCAGTTCCACTTCATCTACGATGTGGCGGAGTTTCTCGCCATTGAGCCTTTCCCGCAATTGCTGTGCCGATTGGGCGGTTATGCGAATGATATTCTGTGGCGCTGCATTCTCGTCGTGATGAAGTGTGACGGAGAAATCCCGCTCTCCGATATTCTGTTCTCCGAAATCCCGTTCTCCGATATTCACGACGATTCGGGTTCTTACGAGCAGATAGTTTCCCCGGGTCTTGCCCTTCTTTACCTGAATCAGTCGGCAGAGTGGTTCGGGTTGGGGCAGTCCTGTCACATCCTCCGTCAGCATCTTGGTTACGATGCTGTCGGTATCTCCCTCAAGCACCACCTCGTAAGGCATTCCTGTGCTTTTGGGCAGTTGATTTTCCTTTCCTCTGTTGCATCCACTCAGCAGAATGTAGAGTAGTAGGCTGATGAGAGGCAACTTTGTTGCTCTGCGTGCAAATGAGTGCTTCATACTTTACATACTCTCCAAAAATTTCTTACCCTTTGGAGTGTAGAGGAATATCAGGATGCTAACTGCAATTACCATAATAATTGTCATTGTTAAAGCCATGTAAAACATATTTCTTATTTTAAAGATTCTCTAACCATTTCTTTCCTGGTTTTGTATAAAGCCAAGCCAGAAAGCTGAGAGCTATGATGAGACTTATCGTCATTGTAAATGTAAATAGATCCATAATTCTTATTTTTTTAAGATTTTATATCCAACGATGAAAAATACCACAGACAGTATTATGCCAATGGTTGCTCCAATAAGCATTGATACAGTTGGGGCTCCATCTTTAAACATCGATGCCAAGCTACCGAGAAAAGTGATAGAGAAAGACGCTTTGCTTAAGTCATAGAAGTATTTACCCGTCTCAGACCTTTTTGTTCTTTCCTTTTCTTTTCTTTCATTTTTTGTATCCATTTGTACCATATCCCCCTCCTTTCTTATCCCTTTCCATGCTTCTGCTCCTCATCCTCGTGCTGTCGGATTTCTCCAATCTTCTTCGAGGTGCTGAGCAAACCGCAGGCGGCATAGATGTCCTGGCCGCGGCTGGCACGGATGGTGGTGAAAACACCATGCTGGGTGAGGTAATCACGGAACTGCTCCATCTTTTCGTCGTTCACACCCTGCAACGGGATGTCGGGAATCTGATGGAAACGGATGAGATTGAAACGGCAATCCAGACCCTTCACCAGTTTGATGATGGCCTTGGCATGCTGCATGCTGTCGTTCACGCCCTTGAACACGATGTACTCGAAACTCAGGCGGCGCTGATGGGAGAAATCGTAGTTCTTCAGCAACTCCACCACCTGCTCGATACTCATGCCCCTTTCGGCAGGCATCAGTTCGGCACGCTCCGATGGAATAGGGTCGTGCATCGAAATCGCTACATGGCACTCGCTCTCTTCCAGGAATCGCTTCAGCTTGTTCTTCACGCCCACAGAACTTACCGTGATGCGCTTTGGACTCCACGCCCAACCGTAATCGGCGGTGAGAATCTCGGTGGCACGAAGCACATTGTCGAGATTATCCATCGGCTCGCCCTGTCCCATGAACACGATGTTGGTGAGCTTATCCACCTCAGGCAGCGAGTAAATCTGGTTCAGGATGTCGCCGGCAGGCAAACTCCCCTCGAATCCCTGCTTTCCGGTCTGGCAGAAGAGGCAGTTCATCTTGCAGCCCACCTGCGAAGAGACGCAGAGCGTGGCGCGGTCCTTATCAGGAATATACACCGTTTCCACGAACTTTCCGCTTCGGGTAGGGAAGAGATACTTGATGGTACCATCCACAGAATGTTGTGCGTCAGAATATTCTGCGCATCCTATTTCGTATTCGGCAGCGAGTTTCGCACGGTTGGCCTTCGAGATGTTGGTCATCTCATCAATGCTCTTCACATGCTGCTCATAGAGCCACTTCGCCATCTGTCCGCCGGTGAAGGCAGGCATGCCGAGATCCTTAGCCACCTGCTTCAATTCGGCAAGTGTAAGGCCCAAAAGATATTTTTTTTCATTATTCATACTGCAAAGATAGTGTTTTTTGCCGAAAAAGTGTTATCTTTGCCACATATTTTAAGATAATAAGTTGAAATAAAGATAAAAATCATGGTTCCGAGCCCCCAAAAGGGGCGAAAAACAGAAAATAAGTAATAAAGAAATGAGAGAAAAAATAGACCTTTTCTTGCCATGTGAAGACCTGGAGGTGGCCCAAGAAGCACTCGGAGAACTTCATGACAACAAGACTGTTCAGCATATCAACCTGATGGTGAGCGCCGATTTCGCTGCCCACCATCAGGTGCCAGACGGCTGTACCTTCGTGGTTATCGACCGACTGGAGAGTAGCAACACCGTGGAGAGCATCGCCGAAAATGCCGATGCCGACTTCGTGATGATCTGCACCAAGACCACCCCTATCAGATGGGGCCTCTATGCCTTGGAGCGTTTCCTGCGCACGGCGGATGATACCGCGGCGGTGATGGTTTACTCCGACCACTATTCGCTGGTGAAGGATGATGCATCTTCAGAAAATGCATCTTCTGAAGCAGATGCATCTGATTCGGAAAAAGTATCTGGTAAACTGGAAAAGCATCCTGTGATTGATTATCAGCAGGGTAGTTTGCGAGACGACTTCGATTTCGGAAGTCTCTGGCTCGTCAAGGCGCAGGCTCTGCGCAACTATATCGCCCAGCAGGATAGACAGGAATATCAGTTTGCCGGCCTCTACGACCTGCGTCTCTATCTGAGTAGGGTGGGAGAAATCTTCCATCTGAATGAGTTCCTCTATACCGAGAACGAACTGGATAACAGAAAGAGCGGCGAAAAGCAGTTTGACTATGTGAACCCTAGAAACCGTGAGGTGCAGATAGAGATGGAAAAGGCTTGTACCCAGCATCTTAACAAGGTGGGTGCCCTGGTGGACACCAGCTACTATCGTCTGCCTGATTTCGACGAACAGGAGTTTGAATACGAGGCTTCGGTGGTGATTCCGGTGTTTAACCGTGAGAAGACTATCGCCGATGCCGTGAAGAGTGCTTTGGCGCAGAAAACGGATTTCAAGTTTAACGTGATTGTGGTGAACAATCATTCTACGGATAAAACCGGAGAGATTCTTGATGAAATAGCAGATGACCGTTTGATTCAGATAGTTCCTGATAGAAAGGACCTGGGTATCGGCGGCTGCTGGAATGTTGCCATCAACAGCGACTATTGCGGAAAATTCGCCGTGCAGTTGGATAGCGACGACCTGTATTCATCTCCTGAAACCCTTCAGAAGATAGTGGATGCCTTCTACGAGCAGAAGGCGGCGATGATGATTGGCGCCTACCGCATGTGCGATTTCGACCTGAATACCCTGCCTCCGGGACTCATCGACCACAAGGAATGGACCGAGGATAACGGTTGTAACAACGCCTTGCGTATCAACGGCTTGGGAGCGCCACGTGCCTTCTTTACCCCGTTGGTACGACAGATGCAGTTCCCTAACACCAGCTATGGTGAGGATTATGCCCTGGGACTGGCTTTCTCTCGCCGCTATCGCATCGGCAGAATCTACGACGAGCTTTATCTCTGCCGTCGCTGGGGAGGCAATTCGGATGCCGCCCTGAGCATCGACAGGGTGAATGCCAACAATCTCTATAAAGACCGTCTGCGCACCATGGAGCTGATGGCCCGCAAGCAGATGATGCAGGGCAAGGCGGATATCATGGAAGACAGCAGCATCTCTCGCTTCTTCAACCGACAGTTAGAGAAATGGGCTGATGCCCGCCATCGCTTCCGCGACCTGAAGCATGTGGAAACCCGCCAGCTCTCGGAGTTAATCAAACTGCAGTGGAACCCTGCCCGCATCGTGAGCACGGGAGCCAAGATAGACAGGAAGACCCTGGGCGAGCGCCCTTGCTTCCTCTGCGACCGCAACCGACCAAAGGAGCAGATGTCGCAGCAGATAGATGAAAACTTCCATCTGCTGGTGAATCCGTTCCCAATCCTTCCGGTGCATTTCACCATTCCGGCCCGCAAGCATCAGTATCAGGCCATCTATCAGAACTATGGCGAGATGCATCGCTTCCTCTCGCTTCACAGCGAACTGATGGTGTTCTACAACGGTCCGAAGTGTGGCGCTTCTGCCCCTGATCATCTTCATTTCCAGGCGGGTACGAGCGGCATCCTGCCGTTGCAGTCCAACTGGCAGCGTCTTTCGCGCAATCTTACCGACGTCATCACTCTGAACGATGAAGAGAAGATAGCCGTGGTTCACGACTTCGTGGTTCCTGCCTTCGTCATCATCTCGAAGAGTGAGGAGAGCGACGAGATGCTCTTCCACCGTCTTTACAGAGCCATGCCGCTGCGTGGCGGAGAGACGGAACCGATGATGAACATCGTGGCTTGGAGAAAGGGCGATGAATTCATCTCGGTGGTGATTCCGAGAGAGAAGCACCGTCCGGAGGCATACTTTGCCGATAGCGATGCCCAACTGATGGTTTCGCCGGGTGCTCTGGATATGTCGGGACTCATCATCACCCCAAGAGAGGAGGATTTCAGAAAACTGACCGATGAGCGTGCCGAGGCACTGCTGCAGGAATGCGGTGTGAGCCAGGAGAAGATGAACAGTATCGTGAGCAAGCTGAAGGTGGCAAAGGAGGCAGAAGATTCCATTCTGGCTACATCTGCCCTATATAATAATGAGGAGGAACCAGAGGTTACCGTGGGCATCGTGAGTGCCCAGAAGGTGCATTTCTCGCTGAACAAGCCTTATCTGGCTAAGGGCGAAATCGTGATTGGCGAGCAGGAGGTGGAGTTCTTCGAGGGCGGCATCATGTGGAACGGCAATCTTTACAGTAAGCTCACCTTCCATCCGCAGAGCGACGACGCCTCGTTCTCTATCAGCGACGTGACCATCGGCGTGAACTTCCACTGGGAGCGCAAGGAGACGCAGACCTTCCTGGGTGCCCTCCGCTTCGTGGTGGAATCGGATAAGATCTATGCCATCAACGAACTGCCTGTGGAGCGCTATCTGGAGAGTGTAATCAGCAGTGAGATGAGTGCCACATCGAGCCTAGAACTGCTGAAGGCACATGCCGTGATTTCGCGTTCGTGGCTGCTGGCGCAGATGCAGAAGCGCAGAGAGGTGGCTGAGAGCGGCAACAATTTCTTCTCGTTCACCAAGAAGGAGGATATGCTGATTCGCTGGTACGACCGTGAGGACCACACCCTCTTTGACGTGTGCGCCGATGACCACTGCCAGCGCTACCAGGGCATCACGAAGGAAACCTCGCCACATGTTGCCGAGGCTATCAGACTGACCCGTGGCCAGGTGTTGCTGGATGGCGGCGAGATTTGCGATGCAAGATTCTCGAAATGCTGCGGCGGAGTAACTGAGGAATTCCAATACTGCTGGGAGAATACGCCGAAGAACTATCTCACGGCAGTGAGAGATATCGCCTTGGGAATATCGGGAGCAGGAAATAATTTAGGAACGAAGGCTCCTCTTCCTAATCTTACCAATGAGGATGAGGCTGAGAAGTGGATCCGCTTCAATCCGCCTGCTTTCTGCAACACGCAGGATAAGAAAATCCTCTCTGAGGTATTGAACGATTACGACCAGGAGACCGTGGATTTCTATCGCTGGAAGGTGACCCTGACCCAGGAGAAGCTGCAGCAGCTCATCGCCGACAAGCTGAAGATGGACTTCGGTGCCATCCTCGACATGAAGGCGGTGGAGAGAGGAACGAGCGGCCGCATCAGCAAGCTGCAGATTATCGGAACCGAGAAGACCTTCACCATCGGTAAGGAACTGGAAATCCGCCGTGCCCTGAGCGATTCTCATCTTCTGAGCTCTGCCTTCGTGGTAGATAAATATGATGCAGATGAAAACGGTGTTCCGCAGCGTTTCGAACTGATTGGCGCCGGATGGGGACACGGAGTAGGACTCTGCCAGATTGGTGCTGCCGTGATGGGCGAGGAGGGCTATCTCTATGATGCCATCCTGCTGCACTACTATCAGGGAGCAGAAATCAAGAAACTCTATCAATAACATGAAACTCTATCAATAATTTGAATGTTGAATGTGGGGTGTTAAAAGAGGCTACGCTTCTTTTGACACCTGATGTTCTGAACCTAATATTAAAAATGAAATGGTAACAAAGAAAAATAGTCGGAATCCATGGGCTTGGATTCCGACCCTCTATTTTGCAGAAGGACTGCCCAACGTCATTGTGACCGCCCTCTCTGTGGTGATGTATATGCAGTTGGGCCTCACCGATGCCGAGGTGGGGCTCTATACCGGATGGCTCGCCCTGCCTTGGGTAATCAAGCCCCTGTGGAGCCCGTTCATCGACCTGCTGAAGACCAAGCGCTGGTGGGTGCTCACCATGCAGGCGCTCATCGGAGCCGCCCTTGCCGGCATCGCCTTCTCGCTGCCTACTGCCTTCTGGTTCCAGGCAACGATGTGCTTCTTCTTCCTCATCGCCTTCTGCAGTGCCACCCACGATATTTCGGCGGATGGTTTTTATATGATAGAATTGGATGAGCATACACAGACCAAGTTTGTGGGACTGCGAAACACGTTCTATCGCCTCGCCATCATCTTTGTGAATGGTTTCTTGGTGATGCTGGCGGGTGTGCTCCAGGTGATGTTCCGCAACCAGATACGCTTCTCGTGGGCGCTTATCTTCTACGGATTGGCGGGCATCTTCATCGGACTGTGGCTCTATCATAGCCGGTTTATGCCGCGTCCTAAGGAGGATGTGCAGACGGATAGAACGGTGGGCGAAGTGGCGCACGAACTGACGAACATGTTCCGTACCTTCTTCGTGAAGTTCAGGGTGGGGGAAACCATCTGCGTGATGCTCTTCCTGCTGCTCTATCGCTTCCCGGAAGCACTCTTGAATACGATGACCAAGACCTTCATCCTTCGTCCTAATTCGCAGGGCGGACTGGGATTGTCTCCGCAGGAATATGGTTTTGCTAATGGTACGGTGGGACTGATCGGTTTGCTGCTGGGTGGTATCATCGGCGGTATTCTGGTGAGCCGCGACGGTATGAAGAAATGGCTCTGGCCGATGGTTTGCGCCATCACCCTGCCGGATGTGGTTTACATCTATCTGAGTTATTCGCTGAACAGCGATATTATCGTGGTATCGAGCTGTCTTTTCGTAGAGCAGTTTGGTTATGGTCTGGGCTTCACGGTTCTTACGCTCTACATGCTGTTCTACAGTCAGGGCAAGTTCAAGACCTCGCATTATTCCATCTGCACGGGCATCTCCTATCTGGGTTTAATGTTGCCAGGTATGGTATCGGGCTATCTGAAAGATATGGTAGGCTATCGCTTGTTCTTCATCATCGTGATGGCATGCTGCGCCATCACCTTCCTGGTTACTGCCTTCCTGAAAATAGATCCGGAGTTCGGAAAGAAGGAGAAGGAAATCAAGGAGCAAATAGAAGAGGAAGAAATGGAAGTGATAGAATAATATTTC
>ULTW01057151.1_pt1 | contig 12816 bp, 14 predicted proteins | sample 1957961 | NCBI WGS metagenome assembly ULTW01 (sample SAMEA4835744, study PRJEB28245) | human gut metagenome | biome: gut microbiome; material: fecal sample | place: Denmark | collected 2008 | reverse complement strand
AACAGATCCGACGCACTTTGGAAAGACGTATCATGATAAACTCCTTTAGCTAGCAATGCCAGCCAAAAGGAGTTATAAGAGTTAATCAAGGCGGTGTCGAGCAGCCCAGCTTCCAGCATCCAGGCACGGACACTCCTTTGGGGTAGTCCCAGGCAAATCCCGATGGCCCACAATCTTCGCTTTCGGAAAGAGAATCTTCAGATTCCTGAAAAGGTCAATGAGTCTCGTTTCCTGCTCAGTGGTCATGGTGTTGCAAGGCTTGCCTTGCTCATCGAGCCCTCCCTCATAGCAGATGCCGATAGAGCATCTATTATAAGGTCTGGCATGAGCCCCCACCTCCAGCAGCTTACGGTGCTGCGTCATCGTACCATCCTTCCGGATGTAGAAGTGGTAGCCGATGTCATAAAACCCACGAGCCTTATGGTCGCGGCGCAGCTGTTCCACACTATAGTCCTGATTGCATCGGCTAGCCGAGCAATGCAGTACCAGAAATCTCACAGAGTCGGCAGACATCATGTTCTTGCCGTTCTCCACTTTGGCGAGGAGCATGTGCTCAGAGCGTACCTTCCCCCCGCCAATGTTCATTGGAAATGAAACTTTCGTCATAGGAATAATTCAACATTCAACATTCAACACTCAACATTCAACACTCAACATTGCTATAAGGCACTCGCGCACGAGCTTACTCCCAGTGCCGTGAGAGCAGCAATCAGCGCCTGTACGATGGCATTCACGATTTGAGTCCAGGAAATCTTGTTTGGATTTGATTCAGAGTTAGAACGAAACATTTTCATAATCAATAAAATTTAAATGAAACAATAAGTTATCAGAGTTTAGCAGTGCCTCCCTTTCAGAGAGGTAAGGCACTGCCAGAGTTGGAGACTATTCCAATCCGTCACCATTGTCGGAACCAGTTCCGCCAGCCTCGGTGCCGGAACCGCCGCCAGTGGTTTCACCACCAGTAGTCTCACCGCCAGTGTTCTTTCCGTCAGTGGTCTCACCGCCAGTGGTCTTATCCTTCTTCTCTTCACCGTACTTGACGAGTTCGATGGAATCAGGAATCAGGTTGTAGAGACGAGTACCATTCTGCAACTTGGTGAAAGAAGGACGGAAGGCAGGAACGAGACTCTTGACGAGTTTAGCGTTCGCCTTACTCTCATCTTCTACGGCTTTGCCGGTAATGAAGCGGATGAAGAGCTTGCCGAATCCAAGCAACTCGATGTCGTAACCCTTCTTCAGGTTCTCCTTCACGTAGTAAGCATAGCGGTCGAGTACCGCCTTTACGTCTGCAGGAGTAGCTGTAGACTCCACTGCGATTTGGTTAGCAACCTCCTCGGTGGTCAAGGTTCCGTAACTGTAAGGTCTAACAGAAAAGAGAGTCTGCCCCTTCTTCTCACCCATGTTAATGGTCTTCTTTGCAACTTTGTAGCTTTTACTCATAATTGAAACATTTAAAAGATTAATACTAAAGTTCAGTCATCGTCAGTCCAAAGAGATTTGCAATCCCGTTTGTTCTGATTGACGTTGCGAAGATACAACATTTCGGAGACGAAAACAAATGCCTTCACTGACGTTCACCATCTGTTTACTGCTCATTCACGATACGTTCACTTTTAATAAAAATCATAGCAATGGAAGATACCAGCAAGGCAAATATCGTCTTTAATATCTCTGGCGGTAACAACCAGATTCTGCCCAATGCTATCAAGGCTGAGCAAAACTTTTATGGCGACAAGTACATTGAGGAGATGATGAAGGCGAAGACCACAAGTCAAGAGCCTGTTCTCTCACCCGAAACAACCCGTCTCTCCTTATATATTAATAATGTGGAAGCATTAGCAGAATATGTAGCCAAGCTCTCCGCATGTACCAATGCCAAGGAATTGGCTCAGGTGGTGATGGATATGGTGAATGATACAGATGTAAAGGTTGACCAAGATATTATGGTGAAGCAGGAGTTCATCGAAGTCTTACAGCCCTTGGCTCCTCAGGTTACTACAGGCATCAGTAATATCCGCAAGTATATCAATGAAGCCTGGTATAAGTGGAAATGATCACCAATGAAGTAGCGTAAGAAAAAATGCTGACAAAAGGCCCTTTTACGCACTCCATAATTTCAGAATTTTCAATGAATCCGAATTCGTTTTGTAGAATTGAAATTATGTTGAGGCTTGGTAAGTAGTTGATAATCAGCAGTGTATGAAAATAGAAAAATATACTTGGTCTCTTGAAAATCTATAGTCGTACGACGATGACCCCTATAGTTGTACGACTATAACTCCAGAGTTGTACAACTATAGCATGTATAGTCGTACAACTGAAGCTTTACAGTCGTACAACTATAGGATTTTCAACTCGCAAAACTTGCGGATTATGGTCAATTGCTGCTGAAAATTGGCTTTTATTGATTCTAGATGGTTAATTTAGTATGGAGGATAAAAATTTGTACATGATACAGAAGGCACAGGAGTTCATGAATGAGAATCACTTTGCCGACGTCTCCCGAGTGCAATGTCTGCTACGCAAGATGATGTCCAAGGAGTATCATGGCCTCATCGATCAAATCAAGGAGTGCCAGGATCCCCATGCTATCTTCAATATTCATGGCGGCAACAATCTCATTGCGCCCACTGCCAGCCAGGCTGAGCAAAAATTGGTGGAGAAACCTGCTGACGAGATAAAAAAAGATAAGGAATAATCAAGAAAGAAGACCGAGATGCTGAACGATTTCGATTCACCATTCGATATCACCGTAGATTTCCACAAGTAATTGGGCGGAGTTGAAAAAACACCCCAAAAATTTGGTAGTTTCACAGAAAACCCTTATTTTTGCACCTAAAAAAGGAGATACAATTATGAAGACAATAGATCAGATTTTGAAAATAAAGGCAGTAGTGCTTTACATTCTGAAAGCATTCCCAGAAGGAGTTGATTATATTCATCTCTTTAAGGTTATGTATTTTGCGCAGCAAGATCAGTTAAAGGAATATGGATTGCCAATCATGTACGATACCTTTGTTGCAAGAAAGCATGGTCCTGTACCTGCTTTAACCTATAAGGTGTTGCGTGGTATTGAAGGCAAGGCAGACCTTTCTTCGCCAGAATTGAAGGATTTTGCAGATTCATTGAATATAGCCATCTCTCAGGATGGTCATCAACTTGTTCTAGCTTCCAAGAATGCGGAATGCGATATGGATGAACTGTCTGTAGCTGATGTGAAGATGTTGAATAAATGGATTGAAAAGTGCAAGGATGTAGAATCCTTTGATCTATCCGATAAGTCACATGAAGACAGAGCTTGGAAACGTGCAAAACGTCAGGCTGACAAGACAGGTGAGGACTCCAAGATAACCATGTATGATATGGCAGCTGCGGCAGGAGCAAGCAAAGATATGCTATGCGTAATCCGTGACCGCCAATCAGTTCAAAAAGCATTGTCATGGATTTAAGGGAGTTGCAGAAAACCTATCTTGATAATCTTCGTAAGGTTACCGAAGATAAATTAGAAATAGGTTCATTGGTACGAACAGTCATTTCAATAGAAGAAGGCTTGGTCTTCAAGGATGGAAGAAAGCAGAAACCAAAGAAGTTAGTTCCATTTTGGAACATACTGCCTCTGATGGGCACCTCCCCTGAGGTAATCCTCTCAAAAGTAGTATAAAAACAATATTCCTCATTCGAGTGGCGACAAGCGCAGAGCGATACTGCGGTGGGGATCTATTCAGCCGGTCCCAGTCATCCATTCCCATGCGGTCCCCATCATCAAGCTGTCCCCCGGCGGTCCCATCCCGCAAAACCTGGCGAGGGCTTTGATGCCCCGCCAACCTTATAGCGTAGCGGTTCTGAGCACCGGAGGGCGGTTACATCCCTAATCCCTATGGTAGGGATTTAGGGCTTGGGTATAGGGTAAGGACCCCCTCTTCGCAAGAGGGGGACAGGGGAGTCGAAACAAAATAGGTTGATAACTTATAAATTGGTTGCGTAGTGAAGATTTCCTCTTAATTCCTTGGTATTTACGGAAGAAAGTCGTATATTTGCAGCCGAAAAGATATAAAATAATAGGAGATAGGAATTATGATTAACGATAGAAAAGAAGCCATATTGTTTATTGCAAACAAACAACATGGTAGCAAAAAAGAATTGATCGGCGAGATTGGAGAAAAATTCTTCAATCAATTCTGTCGTATGGGCTTTATCAAGAAAGGCATTACAAAAGATAAGTTGGAACAAGTAAACTCTACTTGGCAAATAACCAAGCTTGGCAAGGAGCAGGAAAAATTCTATCGTGAGCCAACTCGTTTGGAACGACTAGATGGACAATGCTTTTATGCTTTAGGGGTATAAATGATGAATGGGTATTGCGTTCATTTGACGTGTCTGTTGCTGATACAGAATTGCTAATTAAGGCTTTGACAAACCCCATATATCATTATGTCAAGGGATTTTATCATGAACATAAGAATCATACGGATGACTGTGATTCCATTCTTGATGCTTATGTATGTACGGAGGAATGCGACTCTCAGATTTCTTCTCCAGACAACAAGCCTTTAATATTTTATTTGCGTCAATATGAAAAACGATTCCGAGACTTTACTGAACAATTGGAATTTGATGCATCCTATCTTATGAGTATCTTGGATTCACCAGATTATCGTGATGTCTTGTACAAGGAAAAGTTTGAAAGTTTTGATGCAAGATGTATAGATATCTTAGGGGAGGTTGTCTATTATCGTGCTTTATTGTATTCTCATAACAATGTTTCTTATCACAAAGCTCTTGGTGATAACCATACGCTACAGGCATGTGCATTTAATACAGACAATGCTATAAATAATATAAAGGTGATAAAGGAGCGAGTGGAAAATGTCTTTCAGGGCAGACGGGCTAATGCTACATTAGTTCATATCAAGATGGCTAATGACATGCTTGTTGCAGGAGATAAAATCTCGAAGTTAAGTGTGCGCTTGGGATGGCTTGGTGCTATTTTGGGAGTGCTGAGCTTATTACTTGGTATCATTTCTATATTATAAATGCTCAACTTCTTGAAGTCTTTGTTCATGTCAAGGCAAAGAGAGGATGGAAGTTATTTGAAATCCGTGAGATCCGTGTGCGACAAAGAAATAATATTGAGTGTTGATTTTTGAACACGAATCTCTTGAATCTCTCGAATCTTTAGAGACTAAGCAACATATTCGTGTAATTCGTGCAATTCGTGTTCCGAAAGAAATGCGTAATTCGCGTGCAGAGAAATATCTATTGCTGTGAGGCATAGTGGCTACTGTTGCTTGCAACGAAAAAGATCCGTGTGAGCCCTTCAATGATAAAGTGAATCTTGGAGGAAATCGGGGTGATGGAAGGTGAAAATGCAACATAAAGGGAGTTTATCTTATGATTTAGGTAAATAAATCACAAAAAATTTGTTTATTCTCAATAAAAAATATACCTTTGCATTAAATATTCGAATATTACAATTAATAGTATGAGTGGAAATTTCGACAAAAGTATAATCGACAAGGTTTGGAGCAAGGGCATCATTGTAAAAGGATATGATGAAGCGTTGTTCCGAAAGGATTGTTGTGGCGCTTGGATTGTCAAAAATGAATATGGAAAGAATAGTGCATTTGGTTGGGAAGTAGACCATGTATATCCTCAAATAAAGGGAGGAAGTAATGATTTGGTAAACTTGCGCCCGATGCATTGGGAGAATAATCGCAGCAAAAGTGATGATTATCCCAATTATGATTCTGCTATATGTGCAGAAGATAATCGAAATGTGAAGAAAGTTGGTCATTTCTTTGTAAATGAAGAGCTTCAAGCAACTTTGTCTCAACTTTATAACATAAAGTCATGAAAATTTCAGAAATAGATATTAAAGGTTTGTATGGTTCATATTCATACAAAATTACTCAGCTAGAACATCAGAACTTGCTTCTGTTGACAGGCTATAATGGAATGGGTAAGACTACGGTATTGAATATTGTTAAAGGTATTGCCGATTCTAATTTGTGGTTTTTCTATGAATTGCCATTTGATGAGATTAATGTCTGTTTTGAGGACGGATTGTCTTTGAAAATGCGTCATACCACAAATGATGTTGAGTTGCAAAAAACAGTTTCTGATAAATCTGATGCGAATATTAATCCAGAAAGACCTTTGATATACGAATGGTTAAAGGATGGTGCTTCTTTGAGCCGTATCAGTGTGGATCGTCATGCCTTTTATAAAGCATTTGTCGTATTGTATAAGGCAGAGTTTATCTCAGAAGATGATACAGACTGGATTCCTTTGATGAAATCACGAATGAACGATGTCGTGTCTTATATCTCTAGAAAGCAAAACGCAAAGTCAATGGATATGCTTCAGTCATCAGTAAAGGCATTTATGATTCCTGCTCAGCGTGTAAGGCAAATAAGACTAAAGAACCCTGATGAGGGAAGGTTCCCTTATGACCAATCAGAATTTGAAGAAATAGATACGATAGAGGTTGTTGCAGAGAAGTTTGGCAAGTTGTTAGACCGTAAGCGTGTAGAATTCTTGACGCAAATGCAAAGCAGTAAGAATGGATTGATGGAGCGCTTGCTTGATGCAGATGCAAAAGATATAGGAAAGGATGCATATGAGGCAAAGGCGAAAGAAGTGCAATATAAAATTGATGACTTGAGCCAGTTTGGCATCGCATACGAGCATATACGTCCGTATAATGCAGCAAATGGAAAGTTGCTTTCTGCCTATTTGGAGGGTTTGAAAGAAATGTTGGAAAAATTTAGTGGGCTTATCCAAGATTTAAAATTGTTTTCATCTATCCTTCAGAAGAAACATTTCTTGCATAAGACGATAAGTTTTTCTCCAAGTTATGGATTCAAGGCTTTTGATGATAAGGGTATCAGTATACCTTCATCTAAATTGTCTAGCGGAGAGCAAAACATAATTATTCTATTGTATAGAATTATTTTCGAAGTTCATGACGGTGACATTCTGCTTATAGATGAGCCTGAAATTTCAATGCATGTAGTATGGTTGAAAGAGTTTATCGATGATTTACAGACCATAGCTGCTACAAAGAGTAAAGTACAGATAGTGATAGCCACTCATTCTCCACAAATAGTAAGAGGGGCTGTTGGTTATTGTTTCGACCTAGAAATGAATAATGATGGGAAATAGCGTATTAGATACTCTGGATTTGGAAGATGAGGTAAATGAGCTTAGGCTCTTTATCTCAGGCTATCGTTCTGGCAATAAAATTACTGTTCTTGTGGAAGGAATAGAAGATGTGAAGACTTATGAAAAGTTTTTTGCAAGAGACAAAGTAGAGGTGCATCAAACATCTGGATGCTGCAAATTGGTCGAGTTGGTCAAAGGGCTTGATGCTATGCATTTGGAAGACTATTTTATCGGAATCAAGGATGCAGATTATGACAAGCTTAATCAGGTCGCTTACCCATATTCTAATCTCTTCCTTACCGATACGCATGATTTGGAAACCATGATGGTAGATGGGGATATCGTTGAAACCATTATGAAGGAAAATCTTCGGTATGAAGATGTGAAGAGAGATAAGGTAGATTTGGCAGTCTGTTCTTTCTTAGAAAATGTACTATGCGTTTTGAAGTCATTGTCTTACATCCGTTGGTATAATGATGTAAACGACAGCCATATAAATTTTGATGTGTGCAAAATACCAGAGATGCTGAAGATAGACAGTGCTTTAGGCTATGATTGTTGTGTGTATTTTTTGACAAGGCATCCTGCAAATGCTGCAACTCAATTGGCTGTATCAGAGTTTCAGTCTTTTGAGACAGCTCATTCACAGGATGTAGATTTGTTACTATTGGTACGTGGGCATGATATGTGTGAGGTAACAAGTGCCTTACTTCAACAACATCCGTATTATCGTAAAAGTTCTAAGCTAAGTTGCGCCAAGGTAGAGCAAGCTTTGCGCTTGGGGTATAGTAAGGAGGCTTTCAGAAATACGCAGCTATATGCTTCGATTGATAATTGGTTTCAAGAGAGAGGATATGTTGGAATGCTGGCTTGTTAAAGAGCAATTTAGAAGCCTTTTGTCCTACTAGCAAAGCACTTAGGGAGAGCAACTGCGCACCCCGAGTACTATAGAGAAACATTTTATAATTGCAAGTATATTGGTCAATAATAAGCATAGGGGAGATAATTTCTTTCCCCCTATGCCAGATGTTGTATATTCCTTAATTTTCTGGGAATATGGAAGATAATAGATATATCTTTGGCTTACCCAAATGCCTGTTTATCTTGTTGATAATGGCATTTTTTTCTTTATCAATAGTATCTCCAATACTTTATTGCAATTTGGAAAATGGTATAGCAGGCAAAGATAGGGCTTAGCCTTCCTTGGAAGTTCTTTTCTGTTCCCTGTCCTCCCCATCTACTTGATATTTGTCGGCATGGCTTTTGGGGTTGGACATTGCGAGTATTGGAAGTCCTATTCATTTCGTATAGAATGGAATGGCACTTGGCGAAACACAAAGGCTGAGATGAAAGGAGTGTTTAGCTATAAGTGGTTGTATAAGTGTTGATTCTATCTTTTTGATATAATGATAAAGAAATGTATTATATTGATATAAAGTTATGGCTAAGAATGATATAATCTTGATTGATGGCATCATCGATGAGCGAATAAAAGCAAAAGTGCCATCGTGTGATAAGGGGGAAGCTTTAGAGTATCTGGCAAATGAGCAAATTCTGAAGAATTTTGACTTGTCCAAGGATGAGTTAGAGAATGGTAGTGTTGATGGACGTAATGATGGAGGCATTGATTCTTTCTATCTCTTTGTTAATGGCATATTGTTTGAGGATGCAAATGATTTTCAATGGCCTAAAAAACATTGTGATATAACAGCCTACATCATAACTTGTAAGCATCAAAGCACATTTACCCAGCAGTTGATTAATGACCAGTTTACTACGATAAATGATATTTTTGATTTTTCTAAATCAGAAGAGTATCTTGAACGTTCATATAATAGAGCCCTTTTAAATAAAAGAAATCTTTTGAAAGAAGCGTATTTTAAGACAGCTTCTTATCTTAATAATTTGTCTTTTAAGTTTTACAATGTTTCAAGGGGAGATACGTCAATAATAGATGATAATATTAAGGCAAGAGTAGAACTTATTGGTGAGAAAATTAATGACTTTTTTCTAGATAGTAATTTTGAATATAAGTTTCTGGGAAGCACGGAATTGCTAACAATGTATCGTGATAAACCCATGTATGAGTTAGAATTATACCATAGGAGAGTAATATCATATAGCAATGAGTGCCATATAGTGCTTTGTCCAATAAAAGAATATTATCGCTTTATTACTGATGCTGATGGAAATCTTCTAAAATATCTGTTTGATTCGAATGTCCGTGATTATATGGAAGCAAATTTGGTTAATGAAGATATCCTTGCTACATTGCAAGGCGATAAAAATGTTGATTTTTGGTGGTTGAATAATGGCATTACGATATTGGCTTCCTCTGCAATAAATTTGGGTCAGTTCTTAAGAGTTCAGAATGTGCAGATAGTTAATGGTCTCCAGACTTCTCAAACTATATATAATTATGTGAAAAATGGAGGAATGCTAGAAGATGAAAATCGTTGTGTTATGATTAAAATCATATCTCAAGATGACACGGCCATAAGAGATCAAATAATCCGTTCAACTAATAACCAAACAGCGATACAACCAAAGTCTCTTTTTGCAACAGATAAGAAGCAGAGAGACATCGAGGATATAATGAAAAAGTATGATTGGTATTACGAACGTCGTACTAATTCTTATGCAAATCAAGATGTTCCTAAAAACAAAATTGTGGACATTATGTATGTTGCAGCAGGTTACCAAGCGTTGATATTAAAAAATCTTAGAGGTGCGTCTAGTTCTAAGCAAAGAAAGTTAAAGAATCAGAGATTTTATAACCAAGTTTTTAACGAAGTGGATCCTCTAACTATTTGGCCGCGAATTACAGAAATTTTGAAGCGTGTTGATTCTGTCTTACTTTCTAATGGTTGTGTGCGTGGAATAGAAGGAACTTTAAAAAGAACGAGATATTTGGTAGCAACTATTGTGCTTGCAAGAATTTTTGGTACATTCTACTTTAACATATCCAACCTGTTGAAATTAGATTTGGTTTTGCTTTCTGATAGTCTAATATTGGACACTTGGAAAGAATGTATCGCTTTCAAATATGACAAGAAACAACTAAGAAGTAACATATATATACATGAAATCTTGCAGCATGCTTCAGATTATTGGAAGATACCTGATGTTAAGAGTATAATCAAGCGTAAGCATTAACTTACAGAGTATTGTTCTTTAAATTTAGATTAATAAATATAGAAAGGGTAAAATTATGGCATTTGAAATTGATTTGTTACCTGTTGGTTCTGAAAAGAAAAGTGGTGACTGTATAGCTATGCGCTATGGTGACCTAGTTAGTGGAAAGGATAAGCAGACTGTTATTATTGTGGATGGTGGATATGCAAACACTTGGAAAGGGACATTGAAACCTCATCTGAAAAAATATTATAATTGTAAGTATGATGGAAAACTGCATGTAGATTTGGTTATTCTTTCTCATCCTGATGGTGATCATGTTTCTGGTCTTGTGGAAATGGCTAAAGATCCCGAAGTGGAGATAGGCTCGGTTTGGATGCATAAGCCCTGGGAGGAGTTAACGCCAAAATGGTTTAAAGATGGTAGAATTACAAAAGAATCTTTAAAAGACCGATTAGGAGATGCTTTTGAAAAAGCAAAAGAGTTGGCAGATATGACTAATAATGTAGATTTAGATTGTCTTACAGAAGGCTCGTATGATTTTAAGGATGCAACATTTACAATATTAGGTCCATCGGAACAATTTTACAAAACTTGTATAACTAATTGCGAAAAAACACCTACTCCATCAGAAAATGTTGATGATATGCCACAAGCACAAAGTTCTTCAGGTGATATGGAATATGAGCCTTATGTTAAGGGAAAAATAAAATGGGATGATACAGAAAATACTTCTCCTATTAATGAATCTAGTTTGGTTATTCTTTTCGAATATGAGGGTGTAAAGGTATTGTTTACAGGAGATGCTGGAAAAGATGGGTTGAATCGTTCAATAGCATATGCGAATGAAACCGGCATCAAACTCAGCGATTGTACAATTATAAAGATGCCACACCATGGTAGTAGAAAGAATGTAGATCCTGATATTATGGATGCATTTATTGGAAGCAAGAAACTATATTACTCTTGTGCGTCTGATGATTTAGGGCATCATCCATCCTTAAGATTGATCAATATGTTAAACGAAAAAGGATTTAGACAATTGAGTACCAGTGGAAATATTCTCCATTGGGGGAAAAATGCGCCTGATAGGGGGTGGACGTCAGCTAAGGTATATGATTCTTTTTCTAAAATAGAGAAATAAGTATGACAAAGAAAACAATCTGTATCGATATAGATGGAACTTTGATTCATTATGAAGATTGGCAAGGAGAAAATCATTTTGGGCAGCTTTTGCCTGGTTCATCAAATGCTATGAAAAAACTTCATGAAGAAGGATGGTTTATTATCATTTACTCGACCAGAGCCAATAAAGGCATACTAGAAAAATTTCTTCATAAAAACGATCTTGAATTTGATTCCATTAATGAAAATCCCTTTCAGCCAGATAATGCTAAAGGCGGTAAACCTTTGGCTGATGTGTATGTAGATGATAGAGCATTATGCTTTAAGGGTGATTGGGAACAAACTCTCCGTGAAATTTTCAGTTTTAAACCTTGGGAAGAAATGGAAAATATAGACAAAGATGTATTTCAACATTCAAAACAATTGCTTATCAATGATTTTCAACAGGCATTTTATATGTTACGCCATTATGACGAAGTTAATTGGAATCTAACCAAATTCGCATTTGGGCAAATCTTGGTTTCATTAGGCGCTTGTTGGACAATATTTTTTGAGGCAAACAAAACTTCCTCTTTGCCGATATTAAAAGCATATTATTTGATAGGTATATTTCTGCTATTGCTTTTGTCGGCGGCTTTTACATTGATATCAATTTTGGGGATATGTAAAAATAGGACCTATTTTGTTAAAGTGAGCCGCTATATCAATGAACATAGGAAATTAGCTCTAGAAAATAATGATGTTGGTTTTAAGAACGTTAGTAAAATGTGGCATAATCCCAAATATCCAAAGAATTTGGATAAAGGAAGTACTCAAATGATATGCTTGTATTTGTTATGTGGTTGTTATGTACTTGAAGTAGTATTAAGTGCAATTGCATTATTCTACATCCCATTTGTATTCAATAAAAATCTGTTGTCACTATCATTTATAGTACTAACGGTGTTTATTTGCGGATTTTCTGTATGGAAATCCTTAAAAGATTAAAAAACAATTATGATAAAACCAAAGATTTCTGTAGTGACGGTATGCTATAATACCGTCAACGACATAGAAGAAACAAATCTCTCTGTCATAAATCTGGCGTAGACCTTTGATGGTCCGCCAACCTTAGAGCAAAGCGGTTCCGAGCACCGAGTAGGGCGGTTTCCTTCTTCTCGCCTGAGGAGAGAAGACCGAGATGAGAGGTGGAGCCTTCCTTAACGGTAAGGAAGGACGGGTAGGTTTTCGAAAAAGCCTTTTTTAATGGGAAAAAGAGATGCCAGTGAGTGCAATGAAAGCTCGCTTTCAAATTGCCGAGTGCAGCTCGCTTTATCAACAAGGAAGGACTGGATGATTTGCATGCAAAGCTATTTTGACAATCATGTGATGTAATCAGAATGAATACAACGA
>ULTW01066037.1_pt1 | contig 12930 bp, 10 predicted proteins | sample 1957961 | NCBI WGS metagenome assembly ULTW01 (sample SAMEA4835744, study PRJEB28245) | human gut metagenome | biome: gut microbiome; material: fecal sample | place: Denmark | collected 2008 | reverse complement strand
GTGCAGCTACCTGCCGCTCCAGCCTGTCAAGTCGGTCAGTGATACTTTTTTTATCTTCGAGCTTTTGAAGAAGCTTTTCATTCTCTGCGTTAAGCTTATCATATTCTTTTCGCAGATAAAGCATTAACTCGAGCAGCTCATTTTTTGACAATTTTTCAAGCGCCTTATCCTTCAAAAGCCTCACCTCCGACGCAATATGCCTATATAATTACAAGTATTATATCACTTGATTTTCCATTTGTCAATCCCACAATATATCATATTTGTATTTTATTGCATATAAATATACTGATAGTTCGCACAATATTGATTTATCATTTTCACAGTGCCGGCAGATGATAAAACGGCATATTTATTAGCCTTGAACATGAAACAATACTAAACCTGCGTTTTTACGCTAATTGCAACTTTCCACCAAAAAATCTTTCCTATTTTGATTATAGCAGCCTGCATAGTCAATATTTTAACATTGTATACTAATGCTGTATTTATTAATATTTTGTAAACTTTGATAAATGACTTTCTATCATTCGCCAAATATTAATTTAGTCCCAGATCGGTCATTATTTAACGACAAATGTTCACTGCAAAGCAAGCAAGCTTTACATAGCTACATTGACAAGCTGTTGAACTTTACACGTTCAACAAGGCAAGAAAAAATCGGCAAATTTCATGTATTCACCGATCTATCATCAATTTTGCTTTCTCACAACAGCATATTCATCATCAAGCCTGTAATATGGACAGCTATATTCGCTGTCGCTCATTGATCTATATGCTTCGTCCTCGTCAAGATCGACCATGCAGCAGTAACATTCACAATCCTCATCAAAAACGTAATTCACACAGCTTTCGCAACGGCTGACTATTTTCTTCGCCTTTGTCATAACAGCCTCCTATTTAAGCACCTTTTTAAGTATACTATTTATAAATACAAGTGCGTCCTTCATTTTTTTCATATCACTATCTGAGACACTGGAAAATTTACCAAGTATATCATCAAGTATCTCGTTTTTCATCTTTTCCATAAAGCGCATAGCTTCGTCAGTGAGCCTGATGTTGATAACTCTGCGGTTATCGGGGTTTTGCATTCTGATAACAAAGCCCTTGTCAACAAGCTGTGCCACAGCCCTTGTTGCCTGCTCATTAGAAGTGTTTATCTTGCTTGCAAGCTGTGACATTGTGAGCGTTCCCTCAATACATAGTGACAGCATTATTATCTGCTGAGTTCTTGTTATATCATACTTTTTCTTATCAAACGTATCAAATACCAATTTTCTGCTGAGAGGGTATATCTCATACATTGACATGATACATTCACGACGTACATTGTCTACCATTTTTACTTCCTCCACATAAAGCTAATTATAACGTATTTTCGTTGATTTTTCCACACACAGTAATTATAACATACGCTTCTCATTTGTCAATAGCAGAAATATATCAATATTTGATTTTGTTAAGTTATTCTTTTAGGGGTTTTGTTTATGAAGATAAATTATATGCGCATGACAAGTTTTAGAATTTTACCAATTTACAAAAAGTTCAGTCGAAATTTCTGTAAATTATAGCTGCCAGCTTAACACAAGACGGTAAGAATGTGGTATAATAGTTAATGAAGTAAAAATAGATTATGGAGGTTTAAAGTATATGTTGTGTACTGAGTGTAAAAAAGAGCAAGAAAAACGTATTCCTAACGAGGAAAAAGAAAATGCACAGCCCGCCGAGAAAGTGTGCAGTGACGTACATACAACACTGAAATCAAAGCGTTCAGCCGCTTTGATACTTTTGACTGGTGCTACGCTTATGCTTATAATGGTGTTCATTTTTTTTTGGCTTGTCATGTTGCCAAATCTGCCACAAGACAACAGCGTCCTTGCGAATAACTGTGCAAATATATGCCAGACCGCTAAGGAATATATCGGGATCTGATCTTCAAGACGATCTGCTCCTGCCTTCGGGCGGGAGTTTTTTTGTTTTATGGCGATTTTACAAGCTTTTTACGGCACCTGCATTGACATCATATTCGTTTGGCGGTATAATAATACAGTATGATATAAGATGCCTTTCTTACGATAGGAGTTAGGAGAAATAAGAATATGAATAACAAGGTCTACGATAACAGAGAGTTATCATGGCTTAAATTTAACGAGAGAGTTCTTGAAGAAGCTCAGGACAGCTCTACACCGCTTCTTGAAAGATTGCTTTTTCAGTCGATATTTGCAAGCAATCTTGACGAGTTTTTTAGGGTGCGTGTGGGTTCACTTTATGATTCCTCGCTTGTGGACGACGATCATAAAGACAACAAGTCCAAAATGCGTCCATCTGAACAGCTTTCAGCAATATTTGAGCGTGTTCATGAGCTTATACCAATAAAAGATAAGACATACAAAGCTATCTGCGAGGAACTGGAGCTTAAAAATATAGTACATAAAAACATAAAGGCTCTCACTGAACAGGATAAGAAATTTCTTGAAGCTTATTATGCCTATGAGGTCAAGCCGTTTCTTAACGCCTTTATTATCGATAAAAGACACCCTTTCCCGTTTCTTGCAAATCAAAGTATTTATGCGGTCGCAAAACTCGCTTCAAAATCTGCCGTCACAGTGGGTATAGTTAGCTGTAACGAGAAATTCCAGCGTGTGATCTTTCTTCCTGATGACGATGGGTGCATAAGCTATATCCTTGTAGAAGAGCTTATTCTCCATTATGCCGACAAGGCATTTGAGGGCTATAAAATAGAAGAAAAGGCTCTTATGAGAGTGACACGAAACGCCGATATCGACGTTGACGAGGGCTTTGACTCGGAACTTGATTTCAGACAAAATATGTCTGAGCTTATCAACAAGCGTAAAAGGCTTTGCCCTGTGAGATTGCAGCTTTCAAAGCAAATATCCGACACTGTGCTGAACGAACTGCTTTCAAGGTTGGAGCTTTCAGAAAAGCAAGTCTTTGTGGAGAAAACTCCCCTTGATATGTCCTATGTGTTCGCTGTGTTTGACAAGGTGGCAGACAGAAAGGAGCTTTTTTTCCCGAAGCAGGAGCCTCAGCCCTCTGCGATGATAGACCCGTCAAGGTCAATGATAGAGCAGATAGACGAAAAGGATCTTTTTCTGCACTATCCTTATGAGTCCATAAAGCCTTTTATCAGGCTTCTTGACGAGGCGGCTAAGGACGAAAGCGTTACGTCTGTCAAAATGACTTTGTATCGTGTGGCGAAGAACTCCAAGGTCATAAAAGCGTTGTGCAACGCCGCAGAAAACGGCAAGGACGTGCTTGTGCTTGTGGAGCTGAGGGCACGTTTTGATGAGGAAAACAATATAGGTTGGTCAAAGCTGTTGGAGGAGTCAGGCTGTCATGTAATGTATGGTCCGCAGGGACTTAAAGTCCATTCAAAACTTTGTCTTATTACAAGAAAAGTTGGCGACAGCGTAAAGTACACTGTTCAGGTGGGTACAGGAAACTACAACGAAAAGACCGCAGGGCTTTATACCGACCTTTGCCTTATGACATCAAACAATGACATTGCTCAGGATGCTTGCGAGGTGTTCAGAACGCTGTCAATGGGCGAGCTTGTGGAAAGCTCAAAGGCACTTATGGTCGCTCCCCACTGTCTGCAAAATAAGGTAGTGGAGCTTATGGATAATGAGATAAGCATTGCAAGAGCAGGCGGTGAGGGATATGTTGCCGCAAAGCTCAATTCTCTTACTGATAAGGTGCTTATGGACAAGATAGTAGAATGTTCTCAGGCAGGCGTGAAGGTAGAGCTTGTTATAAGAGGTATATCCTGCCTTGTTGCAGGCGTGGAGGGCGTTACTGACAATGTGCAGATACGCTCAATAGTGGGCAGATATCTTGAACACGCAAGGATATATATTTTCGGCACAGGTGTTCGCAAAAAGGTATACATATCCAGCGCAGACTATATGACAAGAAACACCACAAGGCGAGTTGAGGTCGCCGCACCTATTCTCAGTGAAGAAGTAAAAAAACGTGTCCTCGATATTTTTGACACCCAGATGCAAGACAACGTAAAAGCAAGGATAATGCAGCCTGACGGAAAATATGTCCGTGCAGAGCGTGGAGATATCGCCATTGACGCACAAAGCAGATTTTACGCTGAAGCATACGCCAATGCACCAAAGCCTGCTCCTGTTAATGATTCAAAGGCTGTCGAGCCTGAAAAGGAGAAAAAGGGCTTTTTAGGCTGGCTCAAAAGGCTATTCAGAAGAAAAAAGAAATAATATACAATGCGGTCATATTCTATATGGCTGCATTTTTTTGTACAAAAAAAGGGACAGACTTTCGCCTGTCCCTTAAATTTTTATTCATTACTTCTTATCTGCAAAAGCGTTGTTGATAGCTGAAACAAGACCCTTGATAGAAGATACGATGATATCTGAGTGTCTGCCGACGCCCCAATACATCTTATCACCGCAGGAAATTCCAACATACGAAACAGCCTCAGATGTTGACTTTCTTTCAAGAGCGTGCTCTGTGTATGTTTCCACGGTAAAATCAAAGTTCAAAGCCTGCTTGATAGCATTTGCCACAGCGTCAAGACGTCCGTTGCCCTCTGCTGTATGATCGTCTGTTACGCCGTTTACTGAAGCCGTGATAGCGGCGCAGATAGTGCCGTTCTGCTTCTGAACATAGTGTGCTTCAGGAATGTCAACAGGTGCGCACTTGTTGAGGTACTCGTCCTTGAATATCTTGTAGACCTCATCAGGCATAAGCTCCTTGTGCTTGTGGTCTGAAACAGCCTTTACCTTGTAGCCAAAGTCCTCTCTCATCTTCTTTGGAAGATCATAGCCAAACTGATTTTGGAGGATAAAGCCTATTCCTCCCTTGCCTGATTGCGAGTTTATTCTGATAACGTCACCGTCATACTCTCTGCCAACGTCATGCGGATCGATAGGAAGATAAGGAACTGTCCACTTGTCACAGCTCTTTTCTTTTCTCCAGTTCATGCCCTTTGCGATAGCGTCCTGATGTGAGCCTGAGAATGCAGCGAATACAAGTGCGCCTGAATATGGGCTTCTGTCATAAACCTTCATTCTTGTAACTCTCTCGTAAAGCTCTACCAGTGCAGGCATATCTGAGAAGTCCAGCTTAGGGTCAACTCCGTGAGTGTACATATTAAGTGCGATAGTAACGATATCGGCATTGCCTGTTCTCTCACCATTGCCGAAACAAGTACCCTCTATTCTGTCAGCACCTGCAAGCAGACCCATTTCGCAGTCTGCCACTGCACAGCCTCTGTCATTATGTGGGTGAAGTGAAACTATAACGTTCTCTCTGTTGTGAAGAGTGTCGCACATATACTCTACCTGCTGAGCATAAACATGAGGCATTGACATTTCAACTGTTACAGGCAGGTTGATGATGACCTTGTTATCAGGTGTAGGCTGCCAGATGTCGATAACAGCGTTGCAGATATCTCTTGCAAACTCAGGCTCTGTGCCTGTGAAGCTCTCAGGAGAATACTCGAATACGATATTGCCCTTTGCGTGCTTCTTATACTCGTTACAGAGCTTTGCACCGTCTGTAGCTATCTTGATTATCTCTTCCTTAGACTTTCGGAAAACCTGCTCTCTCTGTGCAACAGATGTTGAGTTATAAAGGTGGACAACAGCGTTCTTTGCACCGTCGATAGCTTCAAATGTTTTCTTTATGATATGCTCTCTTGACTGTGTAAGCACCTGAATAGTAACATCATCAGGTATCATGTTCTTCTCAATAAGTGTGCGGCAGAACTCATACTCTGTTTCAGAGGCGGCAGGGAAACCTATCTCTATCTCCTTAAAGCCTATCTCAACGAGCTTTGTGAAAAACTCCAGCTTTTCTTCAAGGCTCATAGGAATGATAAGAGCCTGATTTCCATCTCTCAGGTCAACAGAACACCATGCTGGAGCATGGTCAACATACTCTTTTTCAGCCCACTTCATGCACTTTACAGGAGGCATATAATAGCCTCTCTCATACTTTTCTACGTTTTTCATGTCAGATCCTCCTTATAAATATAAAGCCGATAATTATTTTGATAGTGATGTGGAAAAGGGCATAAAAAAAATCGCCACTCCTACCAAAAAGGAGAGACGAGCTTTGCCGTGTTACCACTCTCATTCATATACGGCTCACACCGCATATCTCAGCCGCATCTATCAATGCGTATCTCTATAACGGGAGAACCCGTGAGCGGCTAATAAGATTTCACCGTTCAGGCTCGGGGACGAGTTATCACAAATTCCGCATACCGTCTTGCACCCACCGACGGCTCTCTGTAATGTCAGAACTTTGCTTTTGTTCCTGTCAACGCCTTTGTCATATTGTTTTTATTATACCCATACTTCCCGCTTTTGTCAATAGGACAATTGTCGATTTAACAATTTGTTAATATTCGGTGCTAAATCGTTTTTCCTGACGTTAAATGTAGGGGTAGGCGTCCCTTGCAAAATAATCTTAAAATATTCTTATTACGCTTTTCAAATGCTTAAAAGTATCTTAATTAGCCTGTCTGTCGGTTGACAAAGAATAAGCAATGGTCTATAATAATAGATGCTGGCTGAGGGGGTTACCACTCATACTTTTGTACAAAAGGGGATCTATAACATGATATTTGAAAGCATTAAAAAGCTTGTAACATATGGTCTGGAAAGCGGACTTATTGAGGAGAGCGACAGAGTTTATACTACAAACAGGCTTCTTGAAGCCCTTGACCTTGAGGAATATGACGAGCCAGCGGAGGAGTTTTCTGACGTTGATCTTGAAAGCACTCTCAAAGAGCTTCTCGATTACGCTGTGGAAAAGGGCCTTACGGAAAATTCTATTGTATACAGAGATCTTTTCGACACAAAACTCATGGGGCTTCTTACTCCAAGACCGTCAGAGGTAGACACAAAGTTCTGGGGACTTTACAACCACCAGTCTGCAAAGGTCGCAACTGACTATTTCTACAAGCTTTCGCAGGACACGGATTACATAAGAAGATACAGAGTAAAGAAGGATATGCGCTGGATAGCTCCAACAGAGTACGGCGACCTTGATATAACTATCAATCTTTCCAAGCCTGAAAAAGACCCGAAAGCCATTGCGGCGGCAAAGCTTGCAAAGCAGTCGGGATATCCTAAGTGCCTGCTGTGCTATGAGAACGTGGGATATGCAGGACGAGTGAACTCCCCTGCAAGACAGAACCACCGTGTTATATCCCTTAAAATAAACGGCACAGACTGGGGACTTCAGTATTCCCCATATGTTTATTACAACGAGCATTGTATACTTTTCAACAAGAAGCATACGCCTATGGTAATAGACCGTTCGGCATTTGAGAAGCTTTTTGACTTTGTTAGACAGTTTCCGCACTATTTCATAGGTTCAAACGCTGACCTGCCTATCGTTGGCGGATCTATCCTTTCGCACGAACATTTTCAGGGCGGTCATTATACTTTTGCAATGGCGAAAGCCCCTGTTGAAGAAAAGATAGTTTTCAAGGGCTTTGAGAACGTTGACGCAGGTATCGTTAAATGGCCTATGTCCGTTATCAGGATAAACAGCGAGGACAAAAACGCTCTCGTTGACCTTGCTGACAGGATACTCAAAGCTTGGAGAGGCTACACCGACGAAGAAGCGTTCATTTACGCTGAAACTGAAGGCGAGCCGCACAACACTATCACCCCTATCGCAAGAATGAGAAACGGCAGATATGAGCTTGACCTTGTGCTTAGAAACAACATCACAACCGAGGAATATCCTCTTGGCGTTTATCACCCCCATCAGGAGCTTCATCATATAAAGAAAGAAAATATCGGTCTTATCGAAGTAATGGGTCTTGCAGTGCTTCCGTCAAGACTTAAAGGCGAAATGGAGAAGCTTGCTCAGGTTCTGGTCACAGAGGGAACAGAGGGTGTACGCCGTGACAAGCTGATAGAAAAGCACGCTGATTGGGCTGAGGAGATATCAAAGAAAAACAATATAACAGCCGAGAACGTTCACGAGGTCTTGCAGAAAGAAATAGGCATCGTGTTCGCAAAGGTGCTTGAACATGCAGGCGTTTATAAGAGAAACAAAGACGGAAAAGCTGCATTTGAAAGATTTATAGACTATGTGAACAACAAGTAATAAAGAAAGAGGTGAACGCCCGTATCTCGCAGGAGAGATCCTGCAAGGGTGCGGGCATTTTTATGCTCAGATTTACAAGACGGCATATAAAGGAAACAGCAATAATTCTGGCAATAGTCATTTTTATAGGCACACTGTGGTTTTTAGGCTATGAAAGGCATATAAGAGATACGATCAATCAGGCTTATGACGTTACGCCTATATCCGCTATACAGTTACAGCTTGCTTCGTCATCAAAGGCTGATAAGCTTATGATAGTGGCTCACCCTGATGACGAAGTGCTTTGGGGCGGAGGACATCTTTATGATAAAGGCTATCTTGTTGTGTGTGTAACAAACGGAAGAAATAAGGTGCGTTCTCAGGAATTCAAGGACGTGGTGACTGCCTCGGGCAACGAGTGTATAATGCTTGAATATCCTGATAAAGTCAGGGGTAAGCGTGACGATTGGGCGCTTGTTAAGGACGGTATCGAATCTGATCTTGAAAAGATAATGACCTGCAAGGATTGGAAGCTTATAGCTGTGCATAATCAAAAAGGCGAATATGGTCATATCCACCATGTAAACGTGCATAATTACGTCACTGAGATATACGATAAGAACGATATCCAGTGCGACCTTTACTGCTTTGGCAAGTATTACAAGGCTAGCCGTCTGAAAGTGGTGGGCAACACTTTGCCAAAGATATCAAAAGAGAGATACGAGTTCAAGAAAAAGCTTGCGGATATGTATACCTCTCAAGAGAAAACTGTAGACAAGCTGTGGCATATGGCTTATTATGAGGATTGGACGCTGTATAAACGCTACAGTGAACACCCTGAAATGAAAAAACAAACTGCAACTGCGCTGGGAGTGGCTGTGAATGAAGCTCAGTAAGAAAAATATAATACATCTTTGTGTGCTTACGGGGATATATCTCCTGTTTGTCCTTGCGCTCACAAGGTTTAAATACGCCTATGGCTCTGAGCTTGATTGGGGCGGACAGCACTATGCTATCCCTGATTATTTCAGAAAGCTCTTTTACAAAACAGGGGACTTTTTTCCCTCCTTTGCCCCGAACATAGGTTGTGGTGAGAACATCTATAATCTGTCATATTATGGGCTTTATTCGCCTATAATACTTTTTTCTTATCTTCTGCCCTTTGTGAAAATGTCCACCTATATACAGATAGTATCCATAATAGGCATTATAGCAAGCCTGTGGATATTCTATATATGGATGCGTCAGAAATTCACAGACAACACAGCGTTTGCACTGAGCTTTGTGTTTCTCTTTTCAGCGCCCCTTATCTTCCACAGTCACAGGCACATAATGTTCGTGAATTATATGCCGTTCCTGCTTTTAGGTTTTATGGCTATCGAGGATTATTTTGAGGGCAAGAGAAAATACATGGTGACGCTTTGGGCATTTTTGATGCTCATGACAAGCTATTTCTTTGCAGTGTCGGGTCTTGCGGCAATGGCAGTGTATGGCGTTTACCGCTGGCTGAAAATAAATGAAAAGCCAACTTTCAAGAAGTTCTGCAAAGACGGAACAGCGTTCGCTTTCAGGCTTATCCTAGCAGTGATAATGGCGTGCGTGCTTATCCTGCCGACACTGCACTGTATGCTCTCAGGCAGAGAGGCAGGCAACAGCCATGTTGATCTCAAGTCGTTCATACCAGGTGTAAACTTGAAATTCCTGCTCTATTATCACTACTCAATGGGGCTTTGCCTTTTCACAGTGCTTAGCATAATATCGGCGGTGTTCTCAAAACAACGCTATAGAAGATTTCTCGGGATCGTTATGATGGTAATAGCCACCTGCCCTATAATAGTCTATATGTTAAACGGCACACTGTATGTTGACCCGAAAGTTCTTATACCTTTCCTGCCTCTTGGTATGCTCCTTTTCGGACACACCTATTTTGATATAATAAGAGGAAAGCTAAAGCTTAAACCACTTGCAGTGATAACCCTTTTAGTTGCATTGGCAGGAGTTTTCTGGTTCAAGACCACCAAAAAAGTGGAGTTTTATATTATCCTTGACTTTGTTGTGCTTATGTCGAGCCTGTTTGTATACAGACGTTGCAAAAAAGAGTTCATACTTAATATAGGAATGTCCCTTTGCCTCGTGGTATCCACAGTATATGCAAACTTTGCAGACGAGCTTGTGCCTTTAAGAGAGCTTGAATATGATAACAGCAGTGATATGAATACGCTTGCAGATTATGTCGGCTCGCAAGAGGAGATATCGAGAACTTCAAACTGCGTTGACGAAGTGAACACAGTGAACATGATATATAATGCAGATTATTACACCATGTCAATATATTCCTCACTGCACAATAAAGATTACAACAAATTTTATTACAGCGAGATATACAACGAAAATTCATACCGCAACACTTCCCTGACCACTCAGACACGAAGCCTTATTGCTGATATGTATTTTTCAAACAGATATCTTATCACTGACGACCCGGTAAAGGCAGTGTCAGGCTACAAGAAGATAAAAGAGAGCGGAAGCCTTTCACTTTATGAAAACAATGACGTTCTGCCTTTCGGATATGCTACCAATGCTCTTATCGGCAGAAAAGAATATAATTCCCTGAATTATCCTTACTCAGTGGAAGCTCTTTTCAATAATATAATAGTTGAGGATAAGACGGAAAAGTCATTTTCATCTGATATCAAAAAGGTGCGCTCCATCAACTTTACAGAGTGCGACCAGATAAAGCGTGAATGGGGAAAATACACCATTGACGCTAAAAAGCCTTTCACTCAGGAGATAACTCTTCCCGAAACGCTCACGAACAATGAGATAATGTTTGTATCTTTCAATGTGAACAACGATATAAAGGGTGGCAGAAAGGACGCTTGGGTGTCCATAAACGGCAATAAAAACAAGCTCACTGCACCTGATTGGAAGTATTACAATAATAACAGACGTTTTGAATATGTCATAACCACAGGTCAGGACTATAGTGCAGACAGCGTTAAAGTGAATTTCTCTGACGGCAAGTATGAGATAACCAACGTTCGCTGTTATGTCATCGACAAAGACAGCCTTGTGCGTGACGTTGACCCGTTCATGATATACAAGAAGACCTCTCACGGAGATGTGATAAACGGCACTATAGACGTTAAAAATGACGGCTATTTCACCATTTCCATTCCGTATACCGACGGCTTCACCGCTGAGATCGACGGCAAAGAGGTGCAGTGTGAAAAGACCGACACTGCATTCCTTGGCTTCAAGATACCAAAGGGCAGCCACAGCATAAAGATAACCTTTACCGCACCGTTGCTCCACGAGGGCATAGTTCTCTCAGGGGCAGGCTTGCTGATATTCATAGCATTCGTTATTATTGACAGAAGAAAATCAAAAGCTTCAAAGTAGGAAAAAAATAAAAGCGACAGAAATCTGGATCTGTCGCTTTTTTTGTCGTATGTTTGGGTTTGTCTATTCACTTATTACATAAAATATGATAAAATAACAAAGTGATTGTGTGACTTTTGTCAAAGGTTCTGTCTGAATCCCTCACCAATGGTAACATTTTCGTATGCAAGCTCACGCATTTTCAGCATTACGTCATGTGGAGTTTCTCTCATTCCGCCCGTTGCCCAATCTATTATTATTCCGCAATAGCCATGAGAATAAAAATCGGCAAAGAACTTCGCCTTATCGGAACGCTTTCTGGTTATAGCAACAGCGTGATAGAAAAATCTGATGAACAGCTTGTGCATACTTCTGAAAAGATAATGCTCGAATATCTTTTCATTGCTTTTTAGCGTGTTTGAGTAAAAGCGCTTGTCTTTGAGCATATTTACAAGAAATCCTTCAAGACGCTCATACCAGTTGTCGTAGTTTACGCCTTTGGTGATGTCAGCGAAAAGCTCGTGAAGATAGATATAGCTCAAAAGCTCATACTTATCCTGAAAATGGTAATAAAAAGACTGGCGGTTAAGACCGCACTCACCTGTTATATCGGATATGGATATTTTATCAAAGGGTTTTTGCTCGCAAAGTTTTTTCAGTGAATCACACAAAGCACTTTTGGTTATCGCAGAGCTTGACATTTAACTACATTCCTTTCAGATTCATAACGACAAAAGGCCTTTTTTGAGGAAAAATCAGACTAAGCTGAATTAATGTCAAAAAAGCAGACAATTCGCGCTAACTTTTATTATATCATAATTTTATGAAATTTCAATAACTTTTTATAAATATTTTATCATTATCATATTTTTCACAGGGGGAAACGGCATGAAAAACAATATCATCACAGAATTTATAAATGGTCAAAGCTGTAGAGCGTATGAAGCCCTGGGGGCAGTAAAAATAGAGAACGGCATAAGATTTTCCACCTATGCGCCCCATGCAAGGAAGGTAGAGCTTTGCCTGAATGGAGATATTATCCCTATGGAATGCGATGAACATGGGGTATGGAGCGTTGAACGCCCTGCAAAAGAGGGTGACATTTATCAGTATGTTATCACAACGCCTACTCTTGAAAAGCACTACCGCTCAGACCCTTTTGCGGTGTACAGCGAGGTAAGACCTAAAAATGCGTCTGTGGTGTATGATATCGACAGCTATAGCTGGAATGATGATGAATGGCTCTCAAAGCGTGACAAATGCTATGAAAAGCCTATGAACATATATGAGGTACATTTCGGCTCGTGGCGCATAAAAGAGGGAAAAGAAGAAACCGACCGCTTTTACACCTATGAAGAAATGATAGACCTGCTCATACCTTATGTAAAGGAAATGGGCTATACCCATATCGAGCTTCTGCCACTGACGGAATATCCTTATGACGGCTCATGG
>ULTW01003548.1_pt1 | contig 12971 bp, 9 predicted proteins | sample 1957961 | NCBI WGS metagenome assembly ULTW01 (sample SAMEA4835744, study PRJEB28245) | human gut metagenome | biome: gut microbiome; material: fecal sample | place: Denmark | collected 2008 | reverse complement strand
AATCGCTTTCTCATTTCAGACGGCGATATACCCATTTTTTGCGCCGAAGCCTCGATAGCCAACACCGTAAAGGCGAGGCGGTCAAACTCTGGGTCACTTTTAAGTAATTGTTCTCTATCTTCCATTCTTTACAAAATATTGTATTTATATCTTTTGACTCCTACATCAAACCACAACTTACTGACTCCCACTACCCTTGCGTAAGAGTTGTATATCTTTTGACTCCTACATCAAACCACAACTATGATGCCGTAGAAGCGAAGTTGGCTCAAGTTGTATATCTTTTGACTCCTACATCAAACCACAACAGAGGTTTCATCATTGATAGATGCTACCTGTTGTATATCTTTTGACTCCTACATCAAACCACAACGGATCGCCCGCCCTGGCCGACTCGTTGCCCGTTGTATATCTTTTGACTCCTACATCAAACCACAACACAGAATGCGATGGACAGGCTGAGACAACGTTGTATATCTTTTGACTCCTACATCAAACCACAACGTTATGAGCGTAGAAGCATTTACTCCCTCGTTGTATATCTTTTGACTCCTACATCAAACCACAACTCATCGCTTTAATGATTAAATGGTATTTGAGTTGTATATCTTTTGACTCCTACATCAAACCACAACACAAATGCCTTTCTGGCGCATTGTCCCCCCGTTGTATATCTTTTGACTCCTACATCAAACCACAACCAACGGTCTTTTCTTTTCTGTTGGCCATCGTTGTATATCTTTTGACTCCTACATCAAACCACAACTCGCTCCTTGTTGGCTTCCTTTACTTGCTGTTGTATATCTTTTGACTCCTACATCAAACCACAACAATAAACATTCGCTTGATGCGCTCAACGCGTTGTATATCTTTTGACTCCTACATCAAACCACAACGCAAACTGATATGATACGGTACATGCTTCGGTTGTATATCTTTTGACTCCTACATCAAACCACAACTCTTACGGCTATTAAGTCCGTAACAAAGGGTTGTATATCTTTTGACTCCTACATCAAACCACAACAGTAGAGTTAACGGTATATGCTTTATAACGTTGTATATCTTTTGACTCCTACATCAAACCACAACCTATAGATTTGAAAACACTGAATTCCAGCGCATAACATTCACTTTTTCTAATAAGAAATGGTGAGTAGGATATATATTCCAGTGCAAAAGTACTAAAAAAACTCCAATTGAACAGGTTCACTGATAACTTTTTTCGATATTTTACTCTTATTAATACTTATTGGCTTACCCCAGAAGTTATAGATATCTCCATATTGCTTATCTGTTACACTTAACAAACTTACTTTTCCTGCCTCCGGAAGCAAAGATTTTATCCGTTTTATATGCACTTCCAAACTTTCCCTTGATGCACAATGACGGATATAGACAGAAAATTGCATCATGGAGAAACCATCTTTCTCCAAGTTCTTGCGGAAGAGATAAGCTGCCTTCATCTCTTTTTTCGTAGTAACAGGTAAATCGAAAAATACAAATAACCACATTATATGATAAGCATTTAGTCTATCTTCTGTCATGTCATAATAGGTAAGGAAAGTTTCTTGATTTCTCTAGAATAATATTTCACAAGAGAGGCAGTTGTGATGGTCAATGCAATCTGCAAAGGTCGCTTAACCTTTCCTATGTTAACATCACTATTCAACACACGCATTATCTCAGACTTTGATTCTTTATTCAGTTCGGTAATTCCATTTCCATAAAGCCGATAAACGATTTCATCAACAAATGGCCGATATGGTTCCATTACATCATCAGCTAATGGAAAAGCATTATATCTGCTTTTATGAAAGATGCCCAAATTCGGGAGCAAACCAGACCCAAGTAAAGCACGGGCTACAGCTGCACGCAATATGGCATAACCATAATTTAAAAGAGCATTAGGTGGACATCCTTCTCTTTCTCTTTTGAAAGAGTTACAGAAAAGGCTATTCCAATACACTTTTGCCGCCAATCCTTCTCTATTGTCAGAATCTCCACTCTTTACATTATTATAATAAGGCTTGAGAATATCTTTTTTCTTACCAGCAAGAGCCAAGACTGCGGCTTGATTTTCTATCTTTGACTCTATAATCTGTTTCCAAGCCTGCTTTTTCATTGGGTCAGTAACAGCAAGCTGAAATTTTAAACTTTCAGCTTGCGTAGTATTAGCATCTAAGCTTTGCAACATAGATGTTGGCATCATCTTGTTATCACATAAGATAACAGCAACATTATTCTTTACCAACTCGTTGAGAAGCGGTAAAGTAATGCTTATCATTTGATTTTCCAAGACTACACACCCTATGTCTTCAATAGGGCGTGTAATCTTGTCGTCACTACCTTTCCAAGAGATTACAATCTGGCAATTCTTAAGTGAAAGGCAAACTGGAGTTGAAAAGAACAATGTCTGCTTAATCATATCATTTTTATCTTAATCTTTTAATTTCACCTAATTCATTAATCTCGAAATCATAGCCTTGAACCAGTATCTTTGCAGAAGCCAAACCGACTCTTATCTTAGGCTTTATATCTGATGTGTCAGAAGCATTTCGAGGAAGTTCTTCGTCTCGTCTCGCTTCTTGATGATACTTAAACGTTACCCTACCATCGGATTCTATCCCGGATACGTAGTAAAGGTTTCTGACTGTCTCTTTTTGAGAATAATCCCATACCTCATCTTTTGTTTCTTTATAAAAGATAACCATAGTTCCTTTTTTTAGGATAAAAGCCAACTGGCAATCATCTTTTTCAAGTGGCACTATATTATGTCCAACAACAGACTTATCATTACTCGTCTTATAATAACCAGCAGCTTCCATCATATTCACAAATTCATAAAATGTCTTTCTTTTGCCAGTTTTTGTAGAACCAACATATAATGCAACTATATAATTACCCTTAGTGGCAACATAATAGTTTCTTTTATATTCTTTATCCGACAAATCTCGTTGTTTTTTCTTATCGAAAGATATTGGATTTTTTTTCGAAGTATAGCATCTTACTTTTTTAATAGGAATTTGCTTTTCTTCATTCATCCATATAGTTCCAGCCATAGCCTCTTTAAAGCCCTTTTCTCTGATAGCAGCCTCTACAATACCTCTAACAGCATCATCAACGATATTTTTAACATCGGTCACCTTCATAGAAGCCAAATTTATACGCTTAACGTATCTTACCACGCCATCGTTCTCTATAGCACCATAGTATGTATCGCTATGCAATGAACCTCTTGCTGCATCACCCTTACAAAGGACCTTCTTTTTCTTTTTGATTCCATCAACTTCTACATCAAGAAGTATTTTACGACGTCCTTGCTTAGGCATATTGTCTGGAGTATAATGATAAACCAAAATTTCATCTTGCACATTCTTTAAATCCTCAACAAATGTAGGCCATGGCTTTTTAAAATAAGCCTTTGACATGCCATACCATTTATGATTTTCTTCATCATGATAGTATGCACTTAACTTATTATATTCGTCTCGGCTGATACATGCAACAACGATAGCATCAATACAATGATGAACATGATTTACACGCTCTTTCTTACCATATACATCTTGAACACCCCAAATCTTTCTAAAATCAGAAGTAGCAATACCATTAACGGTATAGACATGCTTGAAAAGGGATTTCAAGTAAAGACGTGCATACTTAGAAATCACACCAATATCAGTACCTTGGCGTCGACTAAATCCTTCAGGTACAATCTCCATCGTGAAACGCAAATACTTACCTCGCCAATAATTGCGTTGCAATTCCAAAAGATGACGATTATAAATTATGTCATCCTTTAGCTTTTTGGTTGTTGCCCCCTTTGATTTTCCCCTCAGTTTACGTATCTGCCCATCAAGAGACTCATACTTTTCTCTCCAGCCATTAATACGTGCCATAATTTCATCATGGTTAGACAATTCTGCCGGCAACTTGGTTTTCTTGACATCTCTATTGAAACGACTTTCACAAAGTGTCAAATTCATTTTTGTACTGTCACCACCTACACTACGAGGAATAGTATGCTCTATATCAAACTTTGGGTTTCCCCCTATAAAGTCTGATATGCATATCTGCTTACCTGTATATAAACAGATATGTCCCTGCTCTTCCCAAAGGACATATTTCAAGACATCAACATCAGTCGGCTCTATATCTTTTCCCGTTTCTGCCTTTAAGAGATTTTTTATTTTCTTGCGAGCCTCATCATTCTTATTTTGATTCTCTTTCGTAAATGCGGCAATAGCATTACGCTTATTTGCATCATTTAATTCACGAGCAAATTCAATATGAATCTCTGTATCAGAATCTATCTTCCCCTCTTCCAACAAACGATTTACCAATTTACGTAATCTGAACATAGAACGCATAGCCATTGGATTACGCACACTATCAATTCGAGGTGAACCAAGCTGATAAACACCATGGCTGTTGGTGAGCTGCACTCTAGGATATACCTCCATCATAGAAGGATGGTATAACTTCTTAAGTTTCTCTTCAGATACATGATACTGTTCCTTCAGATAGTCCTTAATACACACCTCGAAAGTACGTGCATCTTTAGAATCAATCTGATTCATTTCGTGGATAATATGATCAATGGCAGCAATACGCATTTCCTTTATATCCCATTCGTATTGCGGCATCACTTCACATAAATTTCCTAAAAAGATTGCATGATCTTTCACTAATCCTCTTCTAAGATAAGGTAGAATTTTACAAATTACTTTTAAACACAATCGTCCATAGCCATTCTGTAGAGTTATTTTACTGAATTTCTTTGCATCTTCATCATTCAATTGCAGACGATTCTTGCCAAACTCTGCAAGTTTTGCCTCATCTGTATAGAAAAATAATACATGCCAGATATCATTAACAATATCCAATCGACTTTTGCCCTCAGCAAGAGTATAGGTTTCGCAAAGAGTATCGACCCAATTCTCCCCAAATATATCTATCAGAGCAGCAGTTACAGGACAACCAGAAACAGATGTATCCATAGGGAAATTGAAAAGATATGGCATTTCGACATCAGTGCTCTTCTTATAAAACCCATACTGTTCCCTATGAGCCAGTTTCTTTGCAATATCTTCAAAAACAAACTGCTTCTTTTTTATAATCGACTTGCGGAAGAACAAAGGCATGATAAGTTCTCGCTCCTCGGCAGACAAAGAGCGTAATGCACCATCATTTGGCGTTTGAATCTTTATATTATTGATAAAAGAGAGCATTCTAAACTCTTCAAACATAGGATGTGAAGAAGGACATCTTGTCTTGTTCTTCTCAAATACGCATTTACCAACTTGCCCCTTTTGCGACTTTAATGGTCGCTGGTCGAATATGGCTTTTTCTATTTGATGTACCACTTCATGACCAAGATTCTTATCTAACTCCTGCTTTTCACAAATAGCCTTAAACTCTGCCAGATAATGCTCATTGCGTGCAGTATAATGATTACGGATCTTCTCTCCTTTATTATAGAGAGAATAAAAATAATCACCAAGATACTCATAACCAGCATCATGCATCTCTTGAGTAAGGTTACTGATACTTTCTTTTACCATTCCTGTATCATCACCACTCTGATCTTTACGATTGCTTAAAAAGCCACGTCGCTGAATCATATGATAAAAAGCACGACCCAAAATATGCCTATCAGTTATACTACTGAAGTCCAAACTTTCATGAAGGCATTTGTGTCGATAAGCGTATGGTGTCTTTTCTGATTCATCATCAGTACTTTGCCATTGCATAAACAATTCATTCTTAGGATACTCCTTCTTGAGTCTCCATGCAGATAGTTCTGCTTTCGAAAGCGGAGGACATAAATGTGCATCACTTAAAATACGAAGCAGACGAATCTTGCGTAATTTAATACGATAGTTTCTTACTCTTGCTGCCTTATGAGCCGTACGGTCAGCAGCTTTAGAATATTCTTTGCCTTTTTCTGTTTTTAAAACACCTTCCTGGAAGATGTCCACACCTTTATCAAGCAAATGATATTCATCTGCCTGTTTTTCCACAATAGCCCATCCGTGACTATTGGTTCCGGTATCAATTCCAAGTATTTTAGCCATATTGTATAGTTTTATATACTTAATTATTAATTTTCTGTAAAATTACAACCTTTTTATTGGATAAACAAATATTTTGTATTATATTTGCAGCAGAAAATAAGATTTCCTACATCTTATCACAATAAGGCAGAAATGCCGAAGGGTAAAACCTATAGTCCCGCTTCGGTGGGATTTATTTTTTTATGTACCTCCCAATTTCTCCAGCAAATTCTTCCTTGCAAGATCAGCTATCTCCTTCGCCTCCAAATAGCACCCGTCAATTTCTTCATAGGTGTATGCATTCCGAGCCTCAGCGATGCTTTCGGTTGCAACCTCTTCGAACATATCGAAGACGATTTGTTCATTATTATTCTGCTTCATATCTAACACTATTAAGAATTCGTATTTCCATGTTCAAGTATCACCCATACACCGGTTTTATCACTTCCTTCGTGTCTTATGATACCTGCTTTTTGCATTAACGCCAAATCTCTTTCTATAGTTCTTACTGTCACCGACAATGTTTCAGACATTTGCTTAGCTGTCACCATAGGATTTGACTTAATAACAGACACCATAATAGTCTGTCGCTCGGTTAGTTTCACATCGGAAATTTCTCTTGAATTTACACCGACATTTACACCGACATCTCCATCACGCTCTGCGATAACTTCATCTATCGTTTTGCGCTGGATAATCGCCATCACGCCACCTCCATTTTCTTCTATCGTTGGCAATGGCAAGCTGGCACGTTCAAACTCCTCGGCAATCTTCTTGAAACCACGTCCCCATGATTCCTTATATTCTATATTTTGACTTTCATTCTGCATATTCTATTCCTCCATACTTTTGATGATTGAATTGACCCTCTTCTCCCTTCCCAATGTCTCGGGAAATGCATAGTGGCCATTACCTATTTCTCGAGGATTAGGCTCTATATGCTCCGCATACCATGCACGTTTATACTCGGTGGTGATAATGCCGTAATCTCTGGCGGCAATGATGGATGCGGCGAGAGAGGCGCCATATAGCTCCTTGATGTCTATCATCTCTTCCAGCGTAATCTTCTCACGTTTCTTGGAACCCAACTCTTCGATAAGCGTCAACTTGGGAAGAAGGAAGAAACTGGCAAAGAGATCACAGCGCTTCTCCAGTTTCAACGGACTGTCTTCCGGGAAGAGGAGAAGAAGATGGGCTAACTCATGAGCTGCCGTGAAACGAAGTTTCTCCACACTACTCTTTTCCGGATTGAAATCGAGAATCATCAACGGATGCTTCTTATCTGCCCAGGTACTCATTCCGAAAACATAATCCGGGAGAGTAGCAGCAAGTATCATGATGCCTTTTCTTTCCAAGAGTCTCAGAATGCTGGCGATGGGACCATCACCGCAATGCCACTTTTCACGAAGAAGACTGGATGCCTGGATGGCATCTTCCTGCGTTGATATCCTGGTTTCTTTTATCGGATTCTTGAACTGGGTAGGAAAACCCGCTTCTTTCTCCTTGGCAAGATACTGCTCTGCCCAAAAAGAGAGTTTTGCTTCCAGGGCTTGCAATTCGTCTTCGGATAACTTACCATTGGAGGTGGTGCGAAGCATCGGAACATCGATATTGAGATTGGTACCATTGAAATATGCCTCGCTGATATTGAGGGCTTTGGCTATGGCTTGCAGGGCATCACGCTTGGGGCGCATGATGCCTTTCTCATAACGGGATATGCTCTGCTTGGTGATGGCTCCATGGGTCCGCTCTACGAGTTTATCCATACTGAGCCCCATCATCAGGCGCGCTTCCCGCAATCTTATTGAAAATGAGTTATTAGTCATAATTGTCAGCTCTTTGATTTGTTGACAAATATAAAAAGAATATCCGATATTGTCACTAAATAACATAGAGATTTAACATAAAAAAGCACTTGAATATAGGAAGAACTAGAAGATTTAAGGAGAAACGGGGATTATACATTATTATATATAGGAATTCTTTGAGAAAATAGTGGGCATAACATTATTGAATATCAACAACTTAAAAGTTTCATTGTGCAAGTTGAGGCATTTTCATTGTGCAAGTTGTGGCTATTTCATTATGCAAGTTGAGGATTTCTCATAAAAAATGGTGTTCCATTCCTCAAAATGAAACACCATTAATCTAATCATATCAGATAATCGAATTTCGCAATTAGTTGCTATAAGCACTCTCACCATGCTCGTAGATGTCGAGACCTTCCTCCTCTACTCGCTTGTCAACACGTACACCTACACTCTTATCTACTACCTTGAAGATAATATAGGTAACTACGATGCTGTAGATGATGCTTACCACGGTGGCTACCACCTGAATCCAAAGCTGATGCCAGTCGCCATAGAGAGCACCCTGCACACCCTCGGCTCCAGTTACGTATCTTGTAGCGAAGACACCGGTGAGGACAGATCCCAGAATACCGCCCATACCATGCACACCGAAGGCATCGAGAGCATCATCATATTTGAACTTCTCCTTCACTACGGCTACCATGAAGAAGCAGACGATGGTGGAAATGACACCGATGCAGAAGGCACCTAAAATATCCGTACTACCGGCCGCAGGAGTGATGGCTACCAAACCGGCTACGGCACCAGTACAAGCACCCACCGTGGTTGGCTTCTTGTTGACAATCCAGTCGATGAGCATCCAGGTGGTGGCTGCTGCAGCTGTTGCGACATGAGTTACCAGGAAGGCATTGGCAGCCAGACCATCAGCAGCCAGGCCACTACCGACATTGAATCCGAACCATCCCAACCAGAGGAATGACATACCCATAAACACGAAGGTGATGTTGTGAGGTGTGATAGGATGACCCGCACGATAATCATCACGCTTGCCGACACAGAGTGCCATGACCAAAGCAGCCACACCGGCATTGATATGTACCACAGTACCACCCGCAAAGTCGATGGCTCCCATCTCCTGCAGGAAACCGCCACCCCATACCCAGTGAGCCATAGGGAGATAGGCGATGATGACCCAAAGAACGGTGAAAAGTACATAACCGCTGAACTTGACACGCTCGGCGAATGCACCGAGAATCAAGGCTGGAGTAATGAGAGCAAACATACACTGGAACATCACGAAAGTGAGCTCTGGAATACCCGTTGGCATGATGGCATCCAAGCCGATGCCGTGGAGGAAGCACTTATCGAAACCTCCGATGATGCAAGCCAAAGGGTTGCCGCTATCCGCATATTCTGTAGAGAAAGCCCAGGAATATCCGAAGGCCACCCATATCAAACTGACTACTGCCACGATGAATACCGTCTGCATCAGAATGCTGAGGATATTCTTCTGGCGCACCAAACCACCGTAAAAAAGTGCAATACCTGGGATTGACATCAAGAGCACCAAGATGGTTGCCATGATCATCCACGCTGTGTTACCCGTATCAAGAGTTGTCAACAATAAACTGCTCATATATATATATCTTATAGTTAAATTAGAATACAATATTACAATATAGTCTCTCAAATATGACCTTCAATACTAATCATAAAGTTCAATGTTCAAACCTCAAAGTTCAAAGTATCTCTACTCCTCTTTCTCAGCATTATACAATGCGATGTCACCTCGTTCGCCTGTTCTGATTCTGACGGTATCCAGTACAGGAATCACGAAGATTCGCCCATCTCCCACTTCGCCAGTCTGTGCTGCTCCCTGGATGGCAGCGATAGTTGGCTCCACATTCTTATCACGAACCACAATATTCAAAAGTACACGTTCGATGCTGCTGGTATCGTACATCACACCACGATAAATGCGAGCCTGGCGCATCTTTCCCTCACCTCTTACATTATAATAAGAGAACCACTCGATGTCGGCAGCCAAAAGTGCCTTCTTGACATCCTCGAATCTAGACTTGCGGATAATTGCCTCAATCTTCTTCATAATCCTTTAATAATTAATAATGTGTTACTACTTTTATTGATTGTCTCTATTGAAAACGGACCATCTTTGATTGTCACTCAAATCAAGTCATCCTTTACATTATGTTCGTTTTCGGCTGCGAAATTAATACATTTTATCAGCATTTTAAAGCAATTAAAAACATTTCGTTGCTACTCTTTCACGATTATTTTAAATTTATCCAGTCATATCGTATTCTCCTTACAATTTGTAAGCATTCAAGCTTTTCTTCGTTACAATTTGAAAGAAGACTAAATTTTATTATTATTTCCTGTATATATTTTCTTGTCTATTCCAACAAAAAGTCGTACCTTTGCAACCGAAATCAAACAAATAGTCATCGAAAACATTCGAAAGACTATCAAAAAGTCAAGCCTCACAAGAGGCAAGACGTGAGAGATAAAAGAAGAGTATTCAAACTTAAAGGACAACGCAATATGAAAGAAACAGTTCATTTCACCAAGATGCATGGGGCGGGCAATGACTACATCTATGTAGATACCCAGCTGTACAACATCCCAGACCCCGAAAAGGCAGCCATAGCTTGGAGTGCTTATCATACAGGCATCGGAAGCGACGGACTGGTTCTCATCGGGAAGCCGCAGGATGGCAGAAGAGCTGACTATTCGATGCGCATCTTCAACGCCGATGGTTCAGAAGCGATGATGTGCGGCAATGCAAGCCGATGCATCGGTAAGTATCTTTACGAAAAAGGATTGACCCGAAAGGACACCATCCGACTGGAAACACTTTCGGGTATCAAGATATTGAAACTTCATCTTCAGGATAATAAAGAAGTTGTGGAATCGGTAACAGTAGACATGCTGGAACCCAAACTTGAAAATCCCGAGCAATTCATAGGACCTTCGGTGCTCGATGCTGACGGCAGAAAATTTGAAGGCACCTATGTTTGCATGGGCAATCCGCATTTCGTTACCTTCGTGAATGACATCGACACCATCGACATCGCCCACTATGGCAAGATTCTAGAAAGAGACGAAGCCTTTCCTCAACGATGCAACATCGAGTTCGCACAAATTACAGACACTGACATTATAAGGACACGAGTTTGGGAAAGGGGAAGCGGTATCACGATGGCTTGTGGTACAGGAGCTTGTGCCACAGCTGTAGCCGCAGCCCTGACCAAGCGTGCCGGTAGAAAGAGCAGTATCGTAATGGATGGCGGAACGCTGGAAATAGAATACAGCGAGGCAGACGACCATGTCTATATGACGGGACCTGCCGCCTTCGTCTTCGAAGGAGAAATTGAGGCACTTTGAACTTGAAACATTGAACTTGGAACGAAGCACTTTGAACTTGAAACATTGAACTTGGAACTGTATGATATGTCTTACGAAAAAAATGACTGACAAAAAGTTCAATCTCAACAGTAATCATAAAGTTCAATGTTCAAATCTCAAAGTTCAATATTCAAATCATAAAGTTCAATGTTCAAATCTCAAAGTTCAATGTAAATAAGAGCAAACTTAAATAACAAAGGTTGATAAAAAGACCGCAATAAAGGAGAACAAAAATATGGCATTAGTTAATGAACATTTCCTGAAGTTGGCTAGCAATTACTTGTTTGCCGACATCGCAAAGAAGGTAAACGCTTACAAGATTGCCCACCCGAAACAACGAGTTATCAGTCTGGGCATCGGTGATGTAACCCAGCCCCTCTGCCCTGCCGTCATCGAGGCGATGCACAAGGCAGTGGATGAGATGGCCGTACAGGCTTCCTTCCGAGGCTACGGTCCGGAACGAGGCTACGACTTCCTCCGTGAGGCTATCATCAAGAACGACTTCCTGCCTCGCGGCATTCATCTGGATGCCAACGAGGTATTCGTAAACGACGGAGCCAAGAGCGACACTGGAAATATCCAGGAGATTTTGAGATGGGATAACAACATCGGTGTCACCGACCCGATTTATCCTGTATATATCGACTCTAACGTGATGATTGGCAGAGCGGGAGTCTTTGAGAACGGCAAGTGGAGCAACGTAACCTACATGCCATGTGATGAGAGCGACGACTTCATCCCTCAGATTCCAGACCACCGTGTGGATATGATTTATCTCTGTTATCCAAATAACCCAACAGGTACGGTCATCTCGAAGGAAGAACTCAGAAAATGGGTGAACTACGCTATCAAGAACGAGAGCATCATCCTATACGATGCAGCCTACGAGGCATACATCACCGACCCGGAAATTCCTCATTCTATCTACGAGATTCGTGGAGCCAGAAAGGTAGCGATAGAATTCCACAGTTATTCGAAGACAGCCGGTTTCACCGGTGTACGCTGTGGATACACCATCGTTCCTAAGGAATTGAAGGCAAAGACATTGACAGGTGAAGAAGTGGCATTGAATCCGATCTGGGACCGCCGCCAGTGCACCAAATTCAATGGTACCAGCTATATCAGCCAGCGTGCTGCCGAGGCCATCTACACCCCTGAGGGTAAGGAGCAGGTGAAGGCAACCATCAATTACTATATGGAGAACGCCCACTTTATGAGAGCGGAACTTCAGAAACTCGGACTGAGAGTATATGGCGGCGAGAATGCTCCATATCTCTGGGTGAAGACTCCTAACGATACACCAAGCTGGAAGTTCTTCGAAGAAATGCTCTATGGCGCAAGCGTAGTCTGCACCCCTGGTGTCGGCTTCGGTCCTTCGGGCGAAGGCTACATCCGTCTTACTGCCTTCGGTGAGCACGAAGACTGCAAGGAGGCTATGGAGAGAATCGCCAAATGGTTGGGAAAATAGATTAAGTGAAGAACGAAGAGTGAAGAGTGAAGAATTCCATAGCTTTCTTGCTTGAATCTCTCGTGACTCACATAAAACATAAAGATAAGAACAATATGTAAAACGAAGAAAAGAACAAGAGAGAAGCAAATGAATTCATCACTCTTCGTTCTTCACTCTTCACTAAAAAAATATAAGGTATGAGCAACTTAAGATTTGAAGCTGTTT
>ULTW01018212.1_pt1 | contig 13003 bp, 8 predicted proteins | sample 1957961 | NCBI WGS metagenome assembly ULTW01 (sample SAMEA4835744, study PRJEB28245) | human gut metagenome | biome: gut microbiome; material: fecal sample | place: Denmark | collected 2008 | reverse complement strand
CTCTTTCGCTTCAAACGCTTTTATCTCCTGCTCGATTCTCCTATATTCTTGTAACTCCTTCTCATAATCCTTTCTATGACTTTCCAGTTCTGCCAACTGTTCTTCCGGATGCTCCTCCGGAATCAGCTGCAACGACACAAAATAGTCTTTTACCTGTTCTTCCAGCGCTTCGTATTTCTGTTTTTGCTGTAAATATTTCTTTTGTTTTTCCAGTAAAAGCTGTCTTTGTCTGCACTTTCCCGCCAGTTCATGCAATGCCGCAAGATAATTTTGTGTTTCCGGTACTTCTCCGTATTCTGCAAAAAACTGCTGCAAATCTTTCTGCAATGCGGCAATTCTCGCAGTCTTTTCATCCGATCCGTCCTGCTTCTGCCGCTCCAAAAGTGCCTCGTAATCATTTCTCTTATTCTGCAGTTCCACAAGCCATGAGGTCAGTTCCAGTCCTTCCCGAAGTCCCCAGCGAGTGCAGAAATCCTCAATCTGTCCTTCCGCTATGCAGACCTGTGTCTCAAGTTCTTCCATTTCCTGTTCCAAATAGGAAAGCTCTGTATTTTCTCCCGTTTGGACTTTGGATCTGCCTGCTGTAAACAACAGTGCCGCTGCCACAGCTGCAATTCCCAGTACGATCAGGACTCCTCCGATCACTCCCTGTCCCAATAGGATCACAGCACAACCGCCAAGCGCTAAAAGAATGCCAAAAAGCAATAGCATTTTTTTCCTTTTACCTGCTTCTTCCTGCTCCCGTAAGCATCTGGCATCTTCCTGTGCCTGTATGGATTGCAGGGTTTTCCTCTGTATTTCTTTCGCCTGCAGAAGACTTTTTCCTTCATTGCGGTTCGTCCAGGCATTTTTTACACTGTTGATCTCCGCCTCCTGCGGCATTCCTTCCGCAAAATATCCGGAAAGCTCCTCTAACCGTCTGCTCTCTTCCCCTGACAGGGCATTTTTTCTTGTCGCGCTTTCCAGGCTCTCAAGTTCTTGTGCCTCAGCATATTTTTCTTCCAGTCTGGCATTGTCCGCCATGGGAAAATTATCTTTACACTGCGCCTGTTCTTCCTCTGTCAGGCAATAGATTTCCATTGCTTTGCGGACAGAAATCCCCTGATTGCAGATGGCTGTTTTTTCGCGTAATTCTTCCCCTTTTGGTATCACGCCGTTAAAATAGCTTTCCGCTTCTTTTAAAGTCTGCTGTCTCTGTGCCATTTTTGCACGCAGATCCAGGTACTTCTCTTTTTTCGCCTGTTGATCCTTATAAATTCCCAGTTTCTTTTGTCTCTCCTGCAGTTCTGTCAGTTCCGCAGAAAGCTTTTCTCTCTCCTCGATCGCCGCCTTTTTCCGGGTATCAATACTTTCCATCGTATTCTGTATCTCCTGCCCGTTACGGATCTGCGTCTTCAGTTCCGTAATGCGGTCCTTGCTCTGACGGAGCGATCCGGTCTTACGAGAGGGTGACATGCTGTTTAACAGATCGTTCAACCGCTTGTCCGCTGTCTCAAAATTATTGATATCGTCCGTATTCTCCGCCAGATTCCCGATTTTGGCATTGATACCGTCCGTAACAAAGGTCTCGCAGTCATTCTGTGAGATGAAAATCGTCCGTTCAAAGGATCCTGCGTCGATCCGGAACAACTCTTCTCCCAGATTTTGTGTGAAATCTCTGCATGGCAGATTTGTTTTCGTATCTGTCAGCTGAAATTCATCTTCTGCGCTTTTACTTCCGAAGGTTCTGCGGACAGAATATTGCTTTCCTTCACTTTCGAATTGCAGTTCTCCGCCGTAGACGCCCTTTTGCCAGGGACTGTATCTCTTCCTCTCATTTTCCAGCGGGTCCCTCTTCCCTTCATTCCGGAATCCGAAAAGCATAACGCGTAAGAATGCAGCCAGTGTGCTTTTTCCCCAGCCGTTTTCCTCACAGACGGTGTTGCAGCCATCTGTAAAATCATATGTAAAGTCACTTAGTTTTCCGAAATTCTCAATGTGACATTTGATGAGTTTCATGCGTCCAGGATCTCCTCTCCGGCCAGTGCCTGCAATCCGTAATGTATCACTGTCGCCTTGTCCTCTTCCGGCAGATCCGCTCTGCCCATGACAGTACGGATAAACTCTCCCTTTAAGGACTTATCCTTTGCAAAAGCAGCATAATCCACCAGATACGCAGAGCTGTCCTTAATCTTCACAAAATAAAAAAGGTGGCTGAACTGATGTAGCAGAAAATCAATATCCTTTTCACTTTCCACATCTATTTTTCCGACCAGTTCATACTTGATCAGACTTTTCTCCGGGTAACCTTTCCCGGTCGTCTCATCTCTCATCCGTTCCAGGATTTCCGTCGTGGATTCACAACCGGTAATATCCACCGGAATGGTATAGAGCTTCCGGGATGCGAAAGGAATAAAAGTACTGTCAATTGTACCTGTCAGCTCATCAATGTCAAGCATCACAAAACCATGCTCTCCGCATTCGTCAAACCCTCTGCCCTCCAGACAGCCGGGATAGCAATAGACGCCTCTCGCATCCAGACGCTCTTTTTTATAGCTGTGGATGTGTCCCAGGGCAAGATAATCAATTCCCTTATTTTTCAATGCCGTCAGATGAATGATCTCCGCCTTATCTCTCGCACTGTATTCCGATTCCTGCCCATGCAGGACTACAATGTTGCATTGATCCACATCCAGTGACAGCGTATTATATATGCTTCCGCTGTTTTCCGGTGTCAGTTCCACCCCGGTAACTGCAACTCCCTTACCGGAGGTATTCTCCGTCCCTGAAAGTTCATAGCTTGTCCAGTTGTTCCCGAATAGATGAAGATTCTCCGGAAGTTCCGAAAGACTGGACGTAAAGCTTCCTTCGTCATGATTCCCCTGTAAGTAATAAAAAGCTATTTGGGGATATCCCTGAATTAAGTCTTTTACCACATTCCGGGCGGTAGCGGATACGTTTTTCGTATCGAACAGATCTCCTGCGATTATGATCGCCGCCACGCCCTGTTCTGCCCCGTAGGTAACCATATTCTGAAAGGTAATCAGCAATTCCGTCTTGCGTTCTCTCGCTTTTTCTTTGGTCAGATTTGCACTCATTTTGGAATCCAGATGGATATCCGCACAATGGATGATTTTCATATTGCTGCCTCCCGCATTAACCCTGTAGCACCTGTTGTAAAAGATTGTAACGATGCAGAACCTCATTCGCAAAACCGCATCTTTGATGCTCTCGTTTTGCAGACATATTCATTATATACGAATCTTTGTTCGATTACAACAAAAACGTATCGGTAGTGAGACATTCGGTCTCATTTCCCGATACGTTTTTTTCAGATGGTGAATCACCTGTGTTTATGACTATACCTGCAGTCTGCCGGCTGTAATGAGTTTTCCTGATTTTCTGTCAAATAACAGAATATCTTCTCCACCGATCTCGAACTTCACTTCCTGGCCGATCTTGTAAGCAGTATTGCCAAAGACTACGCCAGTCAACAGGAAATCACCGATTCGAAGCTTGATCGTGGATTCCATACCAGTGGGCATGGCACCGTAGATCACGCCGTCCAGTCCTGCGCCATCGTGTAATTGCAGGGCTTCGGGACGTACACCGATGACAAAATCCTCGTTGGTGATCACGGGAGCTTCCTGCAGTGCGTAATCGTCCTCGTTCACTCTGGCAATATGATACTTGAAGACTTCATCCTTATTGGATTTCTCCACAGTTTTCTTATCCTGCATTTTCTCTTTGTGACGGGCTGCCTCATCGGCTTCGTTCTTATCTCTCTCTGCAAACCATCTTAGCAGATCCAGATGTTCTTTCGGAACAAACTTTGCCTTTCTACCGTCTAAGATCGTCACATCCAGGCTGCCGTTTTCATTCTGCACACCTTTAGCTTCGATAAAATTAATGGAAGGATTTCCTACGAAATCAGCCACAAACAGGTTGTTGGGTCTGCTGTACACAGTCAGCGGTGCTTCATACTGCTGCAATACACCGTTGTTGATCAGACAGATCTTCGTTGCCAGTGTCATAGCTTCCATCTGGTCATGGGTTACATATACGAAGGTGCTTCCGGTCTCTACATGCAGACGCTGCAGTTCATATCTCATTTCCAGACGGAGTTTCGCATCCAGGTTAGACAGCGGCTCATCCATGAACAGTACCTGGGGTTCCGGTGCCAGGGTTCTGGCAATGGCAACTCTCTGCTGCTGTCCACCGGACAGTTCTGCGGGATAACGGTTCATGAACATTCCGATCTTAACGATACGGGATACTCTGCGTACTGCCAGGTCTATCTCTTCCTTGGAATATTTTCTGACCTTGGTTACTACCTTGCCACCGGATACGACTTCGAATTTCTCGTTAAGCTCTTCCCCTTTTTCCTTATGACCTGCCAGGATGCTGTCCAGCTTGGCAGTCAGCTCCTGCTTCTTTTGTTTTGATGCACTTTCTTTGTCTGCCGCCTCGTGGAGTTTGTAATTATACAGCTCCTTTGCAGTATAGATAGAAATGATGTAATTATCGATCAGCTTCAGATAGACCATATCCAGGTCTAATTTTCCCTTTTTATCTCTACATTCCTCAATGAGTTTTACCAGCTCTCCCGGATTCTCCAGTGCCTTGATCATGCTTTTTAAAGCTTTGGCTTCCTCATCGATCACGGGAAGTTCTTCCTTGATATTGCCCAGTCCGAAGGAGATGTTCTGGTATACCGTCATGTTCGGCCACAGTGCGTAGTTTTGGAACAGAAATCCGACTTTTCTCTTATTTGCGGGAACATTGATTCCCGCTTCACTGTCGAATACCACCCGGTCTCCGATCTTGATCTGCCCGCTGGTAGGGGTCTCCAGACCGGCGATCATACGTAAGGTAGTGGTCTTACCGCAACCGGAGGGACCAAGCAGAGTGATAAAGGAATTATCCTCCATATCCAGACTCAGATCATCTACCGCATAGAATTTTCCCCAACGTTTTGTAACATGTGTTAATTTGATTTCCGGCATAGTTATTTACCTCCGATACCTTCATCCAGGCTGGACCCGGTCAGTTTATTTACTAAAGTATTAAAGATCAGGATCGTTACGATCAGGATCAGGTTGATGGCGCTGGAGAATGCATACAGTCCCATCTCATCGAAATAATCCAGTGTCGTGGAGAGGATAAAGCCCTGCGTACATAACAGTAAGAACAGGGACAGCTCTCGCAGACAGGTCATGAACGGAAGCATATATCCGTTGATAATGGAAGACTTCTGGATCGGAATGATGATCCGAAGCATTCGCTTGTACCAGGGAATATCCTGAATGATGGCCGCTTCCTCGATCTCTCCCGACAGCTGCAGCATGGAGTTCAGTGCACTTCTGCTGGCGAAGGGAATGTACTTGATCACACCTGCGATGATCAACAATGTATAAGTGTTGAACAGGTTGATCTTGTCATTGGAGAACAGGATGAAGAACGCTGCGCCCACTGCCAGGGACGGCATCAGGTACGGCAGGAATGCCACACCGTTGACGTAATTCGCCCACTTACTTCTCCGGTTCTTGGATACTGCATAACCGATCAGAGTACCGATGGTACCTGCGATCAGAGCACAACATACAGCGACTAACATCGTTCCCTTGAATGCTCTCCAGATCAGCGGATTGTGGAGGATACCGGGCTGTCCGTACAGAGCACCGGCTCCGTTGTTATCCGTCAGCCACCACTTGGTGGTCAGCGCGTTGGAATCCATGGTATACAGGAAACTGTAATCTCCCGGATTCGGAAGGAAAGTCTCCAGTGCGAAGGACAAGATCGGGAAAATACTGGTGAAGAAGGTGATAACGATCAGAATGACCGCGATCAGGTATTTTCCAACCTTTCCTAAGTTGATCTTGGAGATCTGTCCGGATTTACCGGTAACCGTCGTATAATTCTTACGGCTCTTTAAGCTCATCTGGTTCATTAACAGGATCGCCACACCGAAGATCATCATGATGATGGCAAGAATACTGGCTTCCCCGGTATACTTGGAGTTCATGGAGATGTACTTGGTGGATAGAGTAGTCAGTCCCAGATAGTGAGGTACGGGATAACTTCCCATAGCGCTTCCGAATACCAGCAGGATCGTGGAAAGAATCGCCGGCTTTACCATAGGTAAGGTAATGCGGAACATGGTCTTCCACTTCGGTGTATCCAAAATCGTCGCTGCTTCCTCCAAATTGGCATCCATGTTGCGGAAGATGCCGCCGATCAGTATGTAGGCAAAGGGGGCATAATGCAGTCCCAAAACTACTGCACTGGGGAACAGCCCCAGGCACCACCATTTAGGCATCGTAATGTGAAAGAGCGAAGCCAACAATCCGTTGGAGGTTCCGGTGACTGCATTACTGTTGAATACATTCTGCCATACCACTGCCAGTGTCCACTGGGGCATGATGTAGGGGAAAATAAAAATGGAGCTTAAATATTTTTTACATTTTAAATTGGTTCTCGTAATTAAGAATGCGAACAAACCGCCGAACAAAATGGAGATCAGGCAGGTAAAGACTGCCAAAAGAACAGTATTTAACAGCGGTGTCCACAGATTTGTTCTCGCCAGCTTACTGGTGAACAGATCCACATAATTGACAACGGAATATCCGCTTGCTTTTCCGGTAAGATGTGCATCGATGGTGCCCGGATGGATCTTTAAGGTATCCTCGACGATCGCCACAATCGGCGCCACTGTGGTAAAAGTAAGTACGATACCAAACAGAAGCAGAATGATATTTTGTGGCTTGGAGAAATACGTCTTGATCTTGTTCAGAACAATCACCATCTTGCTTGTTTTTTTTGTGGCACTCTGATTCATGGTTAACCTCTCTTCCCAATACAAGCTTTTGGTCCTGTAAACCATCCACCCCTGCGAATAAGAAAACTGCTACTTACATGCAAGCATGATGTAGCAGATTTCTTATTCTGACAGGACGAATAGTCACTCTTTTATATCATATATCACTCATATCACTCAGCAGTATACTTCGGTAACAGCTCGATCCAGCTTCCTACCGTGAAGGATACAGATGCACAGTACTCAGGATCTTCCAGCACCAGTTCGCCATCGGTAGACCACCAGTCGAAGCCTCTATCATTCTTGCTCTCGTATACAACATTACCGTTCTCATCATTACCGCCGGTGCTGTGCTGATAGGTAGCTTCGATTGCCTTTGCCACTTCAGGGTTAGCGGAATAACCGCCCATGTCTTTGCCCCATGCGCTGAAGCCGTCTTCCGTACAGGTCATGTATGCGATGAAAGCACATGCAGTCCAAGGCAGCGGGCTGTTATCGGTAACAAACAGATAATGGCAGTAACCGTATCCGCCGATTCCCTTATAACCATCCTGATAAGCGGCAACCTTAATATTGTTCACAGATACACCTGCGGATTCTTCTACGGAGCGCAGTTTACTGTATACTAACAGTCCACACTGATCAGTAGCGGAATCAGATACCAGCGTATTACAGATAGGTCCATCATCGGTCTGGGCATTGTAGCTGCCTACCCAGAGCTTGATCCATGCCAGGGCATATTTACCATCAGCGCCTAAGCCTAAATCATTGGCTTCGGATTCCATCTCATCAATCGTGGGCTGGAAGTAAGCCTGCTCATCAGCGGGTAATGCATTGAAAGCATCCTTTAACATGGCTGCGTATTTGTCTTCGGTCAGCATGTACAGGAAATTCTTACCTACAACCTCGGAATCAATATCCATGAACAATGCGTGAGTTCCTTCCGCTACGAAGTCCCAGCAGTTGTCATATACTTTATCTCCGGTACAGTTGTATTCGAATACCTTATTCAGCGTCTGTAATGCCAAATAACCGTCCACCGCATCAGGTGTGGTTCCGTTAGCCTCTGCCCATTCCTTGGGAATGAACGTATCCAGTATTCCGGTCTGTGTCATCTTGGATTCGATCTGATTACCATCCTGGATCAGGGTCATTGCGAAGGTTCCTTCCGGCTTCAGGGAATCAGCGGTCAGCTGTTCAAAGATCTTGTTGTTCTTAGGCTGCTGCCAGTCAAATTCCATGCTGTAAGAAGGATCGATAGACTGCAGATACTCGATGAACAGAGGAAGTGCTGCTTTACCACGGCTGGAATTACCTACACCGTAAAAGGTCTTGCCGTTGGATTCTTCGATGGCCTTCTGTGCCAGTTCCTCCATGGTCATTCCTTCTGCCTGTTTGATGATCTGCTGAGTTGCAGTAAGATTTGCGTCGTCGGCTACCTCCGGGGTCTTGGTCTCTGCCACCGTCTCGGTTCCGGCTGTCTGTGTGTTATCTGCGCTTCCAGTTGCCTGGTTCTGTGTCTCGCTGTTGCCGCATCCGGCTAACATACCAACACTCAGTGCACAGATCATAAGTAACGATACTACTCTTTTCTTCATATGCTGTCCTCCCTTGAAACATATAGTTTGTATAACCCTTTATGGTCCACTTACTTGGAATGGGATGTTTCCCACTTCCGTTCTGATGATTCTATTATACGTTGGGAATTCAGCAATTTGTATAAGGCAAAACTGTTATTATTTTAATATTTCTGATACTATGTATAGCTTTTCTGCTATTTTATCATTTCTTTTGTGCATCTTTATAGTTTTACATGCTTCTATCCTGGTATTCAGAGGGAGTAACACCAACAATCCGCTTAAAGCTGCTGGAAAAATGTGCAACATCACGATAGCCTACCTGTTCCGCAACTTCATACACCTTATTCCGGCAGTCATTCAACAGTTTCATGGCAGTGCGCATACGAACTCTGGTGATGTATGCCGCCACCGTATAATCCGTCTCCCTTTTGAATGTATGACTCAAATGTCCTTCACTAATCCCCAGGTGCTCTGCGATCTCTGCCACACACAATTCCGGATCCCCATAATGAGCGGAGATATAGTCTACGGCTGCCATGACATATTTGCTCTTGTCGCCTTTATTTAAAACCAGTTCGGGAAGCGGCTCATCCTTGCTGTTTTCCAATTTTTCCTGTGTCCTCTTACGTTTCTCCAGTGCATTGTTCACCGCCTGTTCCAGTTCCCCGTCTCCAAAAGGCTTTAACAGATAGTCACTTGCTAATAATTTCAGGGCGCTCTGCGCATAGGAGAATTCACTGTAAGCAGTTAAAAAGATCACACTGACATCATTGCCTTCTGCCCGCAGTTCCTTCAGCATTTCGATGCCGTCCATTTTTGGCATACGGATATCGCAGATCAACAGATCCGGATGATATTTCCGCACGGCTTCCAGACCTTCGATCCCGTTCCCTGCTTCTGCCACAACCACACAGTTCAGTGCCTGCCAGTCTGTCTCCATCACGATTCCTCTGCGCACCAGCATCTCATCATCGATCACGATCACTTTGTACATCGTATTACTCCCTCCATGGTCTCTTCCCGTTTTCGTTATTTCCCTACTATCCGATAAAAAATCCTCTCTATCCGTTGCTCTGTATCGGTTCCTCAGGCTTCTCCGTATCTTACCGGCAATCGTAATGTCACTTTCGTACCGTGGACTTCGCCTTCCTCTTCTGTTCGCTGTCCGTCCGTAGGGTTTTCGGCGTTTGAGGTAAAACTCTCCATATGGATGCCGTATTCTTCCCCATAGGTCAGCCGGATAATGGTATCCACGTTAGAGACCCCGATATGCCCCACCAACTGCTCCTGTCTTCTGTTATTGATGGCATCCATCCGTTCTTCGGGAGCGCCGCAACCGTCATCAGTTACTTCAATACACAGGACAGCTTCCTGTTCTGTGATCCGCACAAGGATATTTCCTTCTTCACTCTCCTTTAATCCGTGCAGTACCGAGTTCTCCACGATGGGCTGTATGATCAGTTTGGGAATCACGCATTCTTCCAGTCCCTCCTGCAGATCCACGGTGTACGAGAACTTATCATTGAAACGGATCTTCTGGATATCTACATAACAGTTCACCAGTTCCAGTTCTTCTTTCAGATAGATGAACTGTCTCTTGGAGATACTGGTCCTAAGGATCTTCGCCAGTCCCGCCGCCATGATAGCGATCTCCGGGATATGGTTAGCCTTCGCCACCCATTTCATGGTGTCCAGTGTGTTATACAGGAAATGAGGATTCAGCTGTGCCTGCATCATGGCAATATGGGAAGCATTTAGTTCCTTCTGCTTCTCCACCTTATCCTGCACGCTTTGCTCCAGTTCGTTGGCCATGATATTAAAGTTCCGGGACATCTGTCCCAGCTCGTCCTCTCTGTCGGATACAATTCTGACAGTAAGGTCTCCTTCCTGCAGTGTACGCATGGCCGTATTCATCCGTTCGATAGGACGGGTCATATTTCTACCCAGCCGGGAAGCCACCAGAACACACAGAATGACACTGATGGTCAGCATCACGATCAACACCCTGTACATGGAGTTCAATACTTCTGTTGAAAACACGCTGGGACAGGACAATACTGTATACAATCCACTGTCTCCCAGCGGCTGGATCAGCAGTTCTCCGGCACGATATACTCCCAGCAGCTTATGACCAACCATGAGTTCTTCCCGGATCTGCTCTTCCTGCAGGTTACCATTATCATAAATGGTTCTCCAGAAGGGGTCCATGATTGCTACCTCCGCTTTGGCATTTCCCTTATCATGAAGCACTTTTTCAAAATTTTCTGCGCGCATGCTGATCACAATATAACCTTCCGGTATACCGTCTTTTCCCATAAGTTTACCCGCTGCATACAATAAAATCTTGCTGTCATTAGTATCTGCACGCCGCAGCACCAGCGTCTCTTTACTATCATCGACTGCTTTCAGGATGCCCCAGTATACAGGCAGATCCCTCTTGGCACTTCCCTGTGCCGTAGTGTAAATACATTTTCCGTTTTTATCATACAGATCAAATTGGGCATATTCTCTGTAATCAGTCACTTCCCGATAGAATTGCAGGTAAATCTTGCTCTTCGACCAGGTGTCATCTTCACCTATCTGTTCCACGATCCGGGTGTTAGCATTTATATTCTCCACTACCGCCTCGAACTCCTGAAACAATTCCAATATGCCGGCATCTATCTGTTCCGCCTGCTCTGTTACTTTTTTCTCATAATCGCTGTTGATCTTGGTCTCCATAGTCTGGATCAGAGATACCCCAAAAAGCAATAACGGCAATAACGCAACTACACCGAAGCAGACCAGCAACTGTCTGTGAAACGACTTTTTAATCCACTTTTTCATCTGTTCTCCCCTGTAACGTCTCCCATGTGTTCAGAATTTTTTCCTTTTCCTGAGAAGCCCAATGAATATCATAATCGATCGTTTTTAATTTTGTCTGCTCCCGTGCTGCATACTCTTCCATATCATTGCGGACAGTTCTACGGAAAAAGACTTCCTCCACCAGTCTCTGTACATCACTACTTACGGTAAATTCCAGAAATAATTTAGCATTTTCCATATGCTTTGCGCCCTTGACGATTGCTGTGGCATCCGGTATGGCACTGGTGCCGTCCGTAGGATAGATCACCGTAATATCTGCCCCTTCCAGAATCTTCTGTCTCGCCATTCCCTCCGTGGTAATACCTACCAGTCTGGTACCTGCATTGACTTCCTCCAGTACTGCCACAGATGAGGGCGACAAGTAACCATCCAGTGCACCGGTAAAGGTCTCCAGCGTCTTCTGCTCATCCTGATCCGATACCTGAAGCATCGTACAGAGTGCTGTATAACTACTGCCGGATTTCGTGGGATCTGCGAATGCAATCTTTCCCTTCCAGCGATCGGTCTGCAATTCCTCCCAGGTTCTGGGCGCAGCTACCGGATAGACCAGTTTATTGTTATAGATAAATACAGTCGGCAGCACAGAAAAGGGCGTATAGACATCTCCCTCCGTGCGATACTGTTCCGCAATTTGGTCGATTTCGCTGACCTTATAAGGTTCCAAATAGTCTCTGCACTCTTCGAAATTTTCAACACCTCCACCGAACATGACGTCAAAGGTACCGGGTGCATCCTGTTGTAATTCATCAAAAAGTGCCAAAGTATCTCCTGCTTTGAGCTCTACAAAAATCCCTGTACGTTCCTCAAATTCCTTGATGATCGGTTCGTATACATCTGCTTTGTGAGCGGTATAGACGATCAGTTTTCTGTCCTCCGGGATCTGATAGACCGTCTCTTCGGACTTGCTGCAGCCAGTAAGTAACAGGAGCGCCGCAGTCAGTCCGGACAGAACAGATATTCCTGCTTTATGTTTTTTACTATACGAAGTCCTCATAACTTTGCCCTTATCTTTTTCGTTTGTTTATTTTCACTGTATTGTTTCTGTTATCTCTCTGGTTTTTCGATTTTGCTCCCGGCTGCTGTCTGTTGCAGTCTCCGCATCCGGTCGTACTGCACATACATTTTCTGCACTTCGTTCTCCAGGATGTAGTAGTGGCGGATGTATGGGATCAACAGAATCAGGATCACTATTGGGAGTAATAAGGTGAAAAGACTGTCCGAAATTACGCTTAAGACAATTGCCAACATTTCTAACAGTGCAAAGGTCACCGTAACGATCAGATGGATCAGGCGCTCATGCTGGAAAAATCCTACCTGCACCAGATGCTCCTTAAGCTTGTCCTGAACCATTTCCTGTATGGTTTGTTCCTCGGTATCCGTTTTCTTTATGTCAGTTTTCTCTGTATCCGTTTTCTTTATGTCAGTTTTCTCTGTGTCAGTTTTCTGTGTATGCGTCTGCCTCTGTACAGCCTGCGTTGCGTATTCACCGTGCTGTGACAATGTCTGTACGTTCTGCTCCATTTCTGTCAGCCATTCATCTATCTGTTTTCGATATTGCAAAATGCGCTGCTCCATTATTTTCCCCACCTTCCCAGTACTTGTATTACTCCATCATAGCTATTCTTTCGTTTTTCGTCAATGTGCCATAAATACAAATAATTCCAAAACATAAAAAAACGCCTCTATGCATACGCATAAAGACGATTTAAGAATTCCGGACATAAAAATGGGGCCTATAGGGCTCGAACCTATGACCCTCTGC
>ULTW01062018.1_pt1 | contig 13137 bp, 21 predicted proteins | sample 1957961 | NCBI WGS metagenome assembly ULTW01 (sample SAMEA4835744, study PRJEB28245) | human gut metagenome | biome: gut microbiome; material: fecal sample | place: Denmark | collected 2008 | reverse complement strand
TATCCTTTTAAAAGCAGTTCGTAGGGGAATCGAACCCCTGTATGCACTTCAAAAACCGCATAAAATAAGGAGGTTTGAGTACATCATCTTGAAGTGTAAACAAAAGTGTAAACAAATTATTTACACATCTTATATCGTTAATTTATATCACTCAATTTTAGGGTAGTCATATTAATTTATGGCTACCCTATTTTTTACGTTTTTATTTATTTAACTTAACTTCTCTAATTCCGAAGTGTAAATACTCCTTATGATTCTCATCACTTTTCCATTCTTTCATATCGTTGAAATACGAAATTCTTGCTGTGTCTAAATCATCATATTCTTTCATAACTTCGAATGTAGAATAATTTGTATCGGTCGAAGCTATAGTCTGATATTTGCAATCATTTTTCTTTGGTTGTTCTTTCTTTTTTCTTGGTGGCATTATTCTCACCTACTTTCCTGTACTTCCGAAACCATTAAATCCTCTATCTGTGTCAGATAACTTATCTACTTCTTTAAATTCGATTGGAATATAAGGGAGTAGTACTAACTGTGCAATACGCTCTCCTGGATTAATAAGTCGAGACATATTAGAGTCGTTATGTAATGCAACAATATACTCTCCACGGTAGTCAGAATCACATACACCAGTGCAGTTACTAGGTCTAAGTCCTTCCTTCGTAGCCAAGCCTGATCTTGCAAAGATTGCACCAAATGTTCCTTCTGGCAACTCCATTGCAAGTCCAGTGGGAATCTTAATCGTTTCGTGTGGCGAAATATAAATTGATTCTGATATTGCAGCATGTAAATCTACGCCTGCTGAATATTCACTACCTCGCTCTGGAATAATTGCCAAGTCACTTAGTTTTTTAATCTTAATTTTTGTCGTCTTCATTTTTTTTATTCTCCTTCTTTTTGTTTAATCACAACTACTACCGATAGAATATCTCATATAATATTTGCCATTTGATTCATATATAGAGCCACCATAATAGCCATATCCATAGATGATGTCATCTGACATATCTGATTCAATTGCTACACTCACACTTGGCTGCGACTCATAATAGTCATACTTTTCCTTTGTAATTTCTCTAGTAATTTCTCTCATTTTGATAATTCCTTTCTTAAATAATTAATATAATTATCCCATTGCCCAATCGAGTGAACATATTCTTTCCCCTTTAATCCTTTGAGTTTCATATCTGCTTTTATATTCTCCATTGGATTTTGTTTTGTTACTAAAGTTTTGATAAAATTATTTGACGTGTGACAAATAGATAGAAGTTTGTCTTTCGGAACATCTGAGATAACTGATTTATATTGTGCGAGGTCTGATTCTGGGATTGTGTAATTAGATTTTGGTAGATTCTTTGAGCTGAATGGTGAGATACTTGCTCCTGATGTTCGTGGTTTCAATAATGGGATTACCTGATCTGAATCTGAATATTTGAATCGAAAGATTACTTCTGAATCACCTTTTTGAGTATATAAGATGATGTTGGGATTAATTTGTTTGATTGCTTTGAGAATATTGTTTCCACGCTGCAACGATGGTATGTATGCCTCCAAAATACTGTTACCATAGTAGAAAACTTTATTGCCATGTTGGCATGATATATAAATATCACAATCTTCGTAAGTGTCATTTAGTTTTCTGTTAAAATCATTTGTGTCTCGGTTGTATTCAACAAGAAGTCGATACTTACCTTTAAATTTATCAATAAGATATGACGTATTTATCGCCTCCTTTCTTATGTTTTAATCGCAATAAAGTATAATTTTGTTCTGAGTGCATGTTTGATTTATATCGATTACACGTTGATTTTTACTGCCTCGCCATTTTAACGATAGATCTTTCTGCTCATCTATATATTCTCCGTCAACGAGCACATTACACAATGAAATAATCTCACTGCGTTTCCTATCTTCTTCTTTCTTCTTAAAAAATAATTCATCATCATATATAATATTGGTTGATGCATTAGGTCTTGTTGATAAAATTACTTTGTGTTGTCTGTGAGATTCTGGATAGTTGATAAACACATGATATCCAGTATATAACCAAATAGATTTCTCAGGATATGAAGTACGGATTTGTTTGACTAATTTGAGGACTTCATCAAGATTATTTTCGTGTAGTGGATCACCACCACTGAAAGTAATGCCCGATATATAGTCTTTTGACAGTTCGTTGAATACCTCTTGTTTTGCTGATTCGTCAAATGGAATGCCACTATCAGGATTCCATGTTTGAGGATTTTGACAATTATAGCAATGGTGAGAACAGCCTGAGAGCCATAAAACGACTCTCAGACCATCACCATTATTTTGATCAGGATATGTTATTGTGTGATAATTCATTTAATACATCCTCCTTATATTTGAAAATATATCCACCAGTTTGATTCCTTCTCCCTTTTAATACAGCTATTACATTAGGTTGACTAAATCCATAATCTTTAACCCTCTCGATAGTGTTATATTCTCTAACAAAATTTTCATTTAGATCATATTGAATAATTGATTTTCTGCGTTTAACTTACTATTTCTAATTGAAAATCCAATTTTTTCTTTTCGTGTTCCATAATTTGAATTATATTTTGATGTACACCATTCAAGATTATTTACACTAGGGTTCTGCTTATTTTCATCTTTGTGATTAACTTCTGGCAAATTATCTGGATTCGGTATAAAAGTTTCTGCTACCAACCTATGAACTTTTTTGATTTTTCTTTTCCCATAATCATCCCTAAGTTCTACTTGTAAATATCCTTTTGAATCTAACCAAGGCTTTAAGTACCTTTTGCTCAGAAGGGAATAGACATTCCCCTCTGTATCAATAGTATAATTTTTGAAACCACTTATTTCTTTTGTTATAATTTCTATAATTTATTTTTCACCTCCTTATACTACATTGAAACTCTATCTGCAATTTCTGCATTCTTAGCTTCGTTATATCTTGTCTCACCATGTACTCTTGTAAATCCCAAATATCCGTTCATCCTGTCAATTTTAGTAATCATCTTGCTACCACACTTAGGGCATATATCCATTTCTACTTGCTGATATCCGCAATCTTCACAGTAGCACATAGCAAGATTTACTCCTTCATAAAAACCTTTATCCATTGCTCGAAGAATAAGTGTTTTAATTGCTTCTTTGTTATATCCTAAATTGTATCTGCAATACTGAATCTTTCCACCATTAAATAAATTCCAGAATCGTCCCTCTTTATCCTGTTTTTCAATAGGTGACATCTGTTCCGAAACATGACAATGGAATGAATTACTTACATAAGGCTTGTCTGATACATTTTCAATGATTCCATAAATCTTGCGGAACTGTTCAATCTGAAGACCACACAACGATTCGGCAGGAGTGCCGTAAATTGCATATAAAATATTGTCTTCCTCTTTAATTCGATTTGTATAATCGTTGATATATTGCATAACTTCTAATGCAAACTTTCCGTCTTCACGAATAGATTTGCCATTATAAAGTCTTTGCAATTCGTTCAATGCAGTAATTCCATAACTCATTGTCATTGGTGGAAGAATTGACTTGATCTTATCTGTTGGTTTTAAATTACCCCCAAGCAAACCACCTTCACAGAAAGCAACTGGATTTACACTTGCCCTCAATTCACCAATATAATCATATGTTCTTTTATGTAATCCACGGATTAATTCAAGATAGTAATCAAGAACTTCATAGAAATCTTTAGACTCCCTACGAGCCTTTGCAAGAATCATAGGAAGATGAAGAGAAACAACACCAAGATTAAAACGTCCTTCAAATATTGGTTTATCATTTTCGTCTATTGGATGCATACCACCTTTTTCATACCAAGGTGATAGAAATGCTCTACACATGTTAATCGTATGTCGCCATACGCACTGACTAGCTTTTCCCTGTTAAGATGTCCTAATTCTCGTCATTGGGCGGTATCTTTTGAAATGGTGCTTATCTCCATTTCTACTCGGCTACACTCATCACCGATAGTCGATTGACCTTATTTATAAGGCACAGCTTCATCTATAATACAAACGAATTCCTTCTCTTATAGACCTATCTGTTAGCAGTTAAATAATAACCACACCTGTTAAGCAACAGTTAAATACCGTTTTATATGGGCTGATTTGCACTTACCCATAGGACTTACCACTTTCCCATATTTCTTATACATTTCTGCAACATATCCATCACCTGTTAATGATAACCAATCTGGATACATTGTCTTACTGCTACAGTCAAGACCAGCATTAAATACATCTGCACTCGGATATTTACCTGAACCATCCCCATGAAGATTTTTGTCATACAAAAATACAATCTTAGGAAATAATACAGGTCGTTTGAATCCATTCTTTCCCTGTCCTTCAGAATGAACTTTAAGAAGTGAAATAGCTGCCATTTTGCCGAACTTGGATGTTGCTAATCCAAGTGTCATCGTGACAAAAGGATAGTCCCCCCGGCTTGACCCAACACTATTTAACTTCATTTCAATGCCTTGCCATCCTTGTTCAAAGTCACGTTGAACTTTACCCGTGGCATATTCAGAAGCTTTTTTAGAATGCACTTCTAATACTTGTTCATATTCAATATCATCTGCAATCTTCATATATTCTTGATAATATTTTTCATATGATTTTTCTGCATATGGTTCAAGAATTTTATCTACTTCTGGAACTGTAAATCCTCCATATTGTTGTGCGGCTGTTGAAAGAATAATATCTCCCATTACATCAAAAGCGGTATCAAGATAATTCGGTTCATTATACCAAATATTACCCATTTCAAAACCGTCCTTCATAACTTCGCCTACTCTAAATAAGTCACAATTAAATGTATCAAGTCTTGCACTTCTATCATGAATATAAATATATCCATCTTTTGCAGCTTGCTTTTCATCATGTGTTAAAAAGAACTTTTTATACAGCTCTCCACTTAATTCGTTGTAAATAAGACTTCTTTTTGTTGCTACCAATGCTGAGTCTGTATTAGCGTTGCTTTTATCTCCGATATATCTAATAGACTGACTACGTTCATATACCTTGTCCATCATGTGCACAAAGTCTTTTTTGTAGTTTCTATATTCCTTATACATTTTTGCAACCGTTGGAAAATCTTCTTCCAAAACAGATTCTACAATGTTATGCATATCGTAAATTTCAATATCTGTATCTTCATCGTAACTTTCATCTATTTTTGCTAATACATCGTTTAAAATCTGTGCATAATCATTGTTTGACAACTCATACATGGCACGTCTAGCAGCTTTGTTACAAGCATCAATAATCTTCTGCTCATTATAAGGTTCTATAGTGCCATCTTTTTTTATTACATTATACAAATTTTATCTCCTTTCTCGATTCCACAAGAAATCAACCTTTCCTTATCTAATACATTCTTGTCCATTAGGACATCTTCTTAAATTTAATCTCCAAGAACGTATAGGATCATCACTATCATCCCATACATCTTGGAAGCTACTAATTGTAAATTCATTATCACCATGCGTAGCATATATAAATCCGTTAGGTAGTCTAAGTAACTGCTGCGCTAACTCGTGACTCATCATCTATAGTTTTATTCTCTCCTTTCATCAAAAATTGTTTAATGTCTTGCCAATTTTTTGCACGGAAACCAGTCCAATCTTTATTCCACTCATATACATCGCCATAACAAATATTAACCAATGCATTACTTGTAATTAAATTTTTCATATTATCATCAATCAACACACCTGTTGACATATCAATAGATGATTTATCAAAATGTTCTTTTGAATTTACACCGATAAATTTACAGAATGGCAGATGCTTTTGAATCCATAATTCCTTTGCTTTGAGATTTGGTGAATACCCTAAAGAAACAATTGTAATATTATAGAAATCTTTGAGTTCATTTAACACCTCATATGCCCAATCCATATAAGTTAGTTTGTTAAAGAAACGAGGTGTATTGAAATATGTATTGACTACATCTAGTGTTGTACAATTACACTCTTGAAAGTCCCAAGTCTCAACTTCCCACCATTTAACGGGATGAAAAGCTTTATAATATTTAAAATCCTCATTGTAGAGTTCGCATATACTGGCGATAGTGTTTACGATCGTTGAATCAAAATCAACAAAGAGATCCTTTTTCATCTATCTCCTTTCTTGAACCAATCCACATGTATATTCCTCTCCTAATGCTTTAGGCATATCAAATTGTCCACCACATTTAATACATTCACAATAATATACACGAGAATTAGGATCACATTTAATAATTTTATACTTTTTATGTCTACACAGTGTCTTAAACACTTCACATCTCCTCTAATCTTTATATTTTTCTAATTGAACAATTCTCTGAACTTCTTCAATTGCGTCTGATAATTTGCCAGAGTTGTTCACAATGTAAGAATAGTTCACTCCTGGATAAAACTTCATAAATTCCTGTTCTTCCTTCTTAAAATTAGCAAACCAGTCATCATAATTATCACGCCTCTTAGCTCTCTTCATCAGCGTATCACTATCGCATCGAATCCAAATATCTATCAATCGCAGATTAGGAATATTCTTTGTCTTTTCTAACAATTCAGCAAATCCACTTGGATTAATTACATAAAAATCATTGTCCATCAACTGTTGCTTTGTCGCAAAGCTACAATATCCAACTCGTTCAGTATAAGCCACCATATCGGCTCTATATTTATCAACTTCTGAATCGGAGATAAAAGTATGCCCACAATTATCTCCTACTTCATTGCTTCTTCGTGGACGAGTTGTATATGACTGCAAGATATTCATATTTAGATTCTTTGCTACGGCATCAACAATAGTTGTCTTTCCTGATGCCGTTCTTCCAATTATACAGTAAACCTTATGAGTCATATTTTTCCTCCTTCCTTACCAATCTGTCGCAATATCAACTTGTGTTGGATTTTCAGCTGCAAATCCGCCTGTATCAAGTACAATACCTGTACCAAGCGATGTCTCAACTGTTGATCCTCTTGGGTGCACGTCTAAATTAGCTGCTACAATAACATAATCACCATACATTTTTACACCATCTTCACGAACCCAATACTCACCTGGGATACCTGCTGCTTGAGCATTCGATACCACCTGATCCATGTTTAGATTATAATATGTTTCTTTTTGCTCTCCATGATAATTCACTCCACCAGATGCGGTTAATCCTGATGTACTATAATACTGTTGAGATTGCGTTGTCGGAGAAGGCGAACTAACACATTCTTCTTGTACTTCCTCAATCTCGACTTTATGAATAACCATTACCACACCATTCTCTTTCATAAGTTCTCTATCGTTATGTAGGTCAATTGGCGCAGTCAAAGTAGAATCTGTCTCAGTTGCATCTGATTCAGTAGCATCACTTACTGTTGCAACTGAATTGAATTCTTGTTTGTATAAACTTAATTCGTGTTCATATTCTCCACACTTATGACGCAGTTCAATAATTTCTTTGTTCTGTTGTACAAAGCAAATGAAAATGACAACCATAATAATGAGACAACACATCTCATAAGCATAAGTTAATAAATTTACGTGTTTCGTTGAAATAATAACCAACTCCTTTGTATTAAATATTTGATGGAAACCATCTATAGATATATTCTCTGAAAAAATGAAAAATAATTGAAATTAACAAGACAACATTGTGATAAGTTCTTCTTCTGTGATTACAGGGACTCCTAATTCATGTGCTTTCTTAGACTTTGACGAACCAGCATCCTCATTGCAGACAAGAAACGATGTGTTCTTAGATACACTGCCTGTAACCTTACCGCCACAATCTTCTATTGCTTTCTTTGCTTTATCTCGATTCTCGAATTTATGTAGAGAACCTGTAATAACAAATGTTTTACCATTCAATGATGTATTAGATAGTATTGTCTTTTCTTTTGTTTTGAATGTAAATTCTTTTGATAACTCCCAAATATCAGAACAATACTCATTAAAATAGTTATTCAATGAATTAATTAGCGCATTGCCAACACCAGGTAAATATTTGAAATGTTCTGCGCCACCTACTGCCATTTGTTTCATCCAAATGCCAAATTCATAATCAACCGATTCTGCAATCATTCCACTTGCGGATTTACCTAACAAGGGGATTGATAATGAATTTAAAAAATATTCAAGATCAACAGACCGAGATTTTTCGATAGATGAAAGAAGTTTGTCAACTGATTTTTTGCCAAAACCATCTAATGACTTCATCTCATTTTCATGATCTGATAAATGATAAATATCCTTAATGGAATTTAACCAACCAAGATTAATGAATTTTTCAATCGTAGATTCTGAAAGACCATCAATGTTCAGTGCTGACTTTGATACTGCATGTGTAAGTTTGCCAAGCAATTTACCTTTACAATTTTCGTTAGTGCAGTAAAGAACTTCTGAATCATGATCCTTGACAATTTTTGTTGTATGATTACAAATAGGACATTTATCAGGAATATGGATATACATCTTTTTACTATCATTATCTTGTTCTGCCCATCTTATCTGAGGTATTATGAGATTTGCCTTAAACACGCCAATATGCTGACCAATCCAAGGCTTATCCATAATTTCTTTCATTACTGAAATATTATGAAGTGATGCTCTTTCTACAGTTGTTCCATCAATTTCTACTGGCTTAAATACTGCCGTAGGACAAAGACTTCCTGTTTTACCCATTGTCCATTCAATATCTAATAGTTCTGTTTCTACTGAATCATTAAATGTTTTATAAGCGATTCCATTCCTGAAATGGTGACTTGTATTACCAAGTGATTTACCATAATCAATATCATCAAACTTAAATACAACACCATCTTGAGGAAGATTTTCTTTTTCTGCAATATTAATAAAATTATCAATATGTATCTGTAACTGATTAAATTCATTTATTGTAATATCGTAGCATGGAACTACATCAAATCCAAGTATTTGAGCGTTTAATAATCTTAAATAAAATGAATTATTATTATCTCCTTCTATAACTTCCCAAGCATACCAAGATAGTTTTCTATCTTTTACAACCGATGTATCAAGACTTGATAATGTACCTGCCGCTAAATTACGGCTATTCTTATATTCACCGTTTTTGTTTATCTCAGTAAAATTATCTAACTTGATTAATGCTTCGCCATCAATTACATAAGTTCCTTCTTTATTAATATGTAATGGAACGTTGCTGAATTGTTTCACATGTTCTGTAATATCAGATCCGACTGTGCCATTCCCTCTGGATTCTGCTAGAAGTAAATCACCATCTTTATAAGTAAGACGCACTGTTAATCCGTCAAGCTTTACAGAAGCCACAAGATTATGATTATTTGCAAACTTCATAATTTCTTCTACACTATGACACTTTTCAAGTGATAACATTGGTGTTTTATGAGTGACTTCTTTTATATTGTCTAATACTGTTGCACCGACATTATGTGTTGGACTATTTGATAATATAATGCCTGTTTCTTTTTCCCACTGTTTTAGTTCTTCTAACTTCTGGTCAAACTCAGCATCACTCATAATAGGCTGTCCAGTGTTGTAATAAGCTTTGGAAGCTTTGTTAAGCTCTCTTACTCTTGCTGCTATATCGAATTTATCCATTTGCTTCCTTCTTTTCTCCGCAATATTCTTTTAAGTATGTAAGCATCTCTGATTCTTCTGGAAAGAACGGATCTCGTTTCTTTTCGTTCTGTACCCAACCTAAAAAGTTCATCCAAAACTGTCCTACTCGCCAATCAGGCATATATGTCATGTGTAATCGGGTTATTTCGTTGTAAAAGTTATATAATCTATTTGGATTTCTAATATTAATCACCTTCCTTATTTATTTCTAATCTCACAATATCAATTGCTCTTTCATATGCATCTTTTAATCCTTCTGCATAATCTATGCTGCAACTGCTAACAATTCCGTATCGTCTTTTTAACTGTACTATAACATTATCCACATTATAGACAGTTGGTTGCTTTTTAATTACACCAATCAAGTGTTGACGTTCATAAAACATATCCATAAAACCGTTCTTTTCTGCATAGTTTCTGTCTCTTATCATCAGTTCAATTAATTTATCTGCATCAATCAATCTCATTCCATGTCCTCCTTTCATAAAAAGAAATGAACATTTACTTATGTACTTCATAAAACCATTCATTGTATAAATCATATCTATTTTGAATATTAAGCCAATTAATTTCCTTATTATTATCCTTTGCCCATTTAATAAAATCAGTAATCTTTCCACAACAACCAAACTCAGGGCAACCTGCACGATAAATACAATGAGGAACTAACACATCTGATTCATAAGGATGTGTCTTATGTAATTCAATTTTGAAGTCTTCTGCCAATTCAACTGCTTCTGGTGTAGCATTGCCACACAATCTTTTTCTCCAACTATCAATAAGATTTTGCATATTAGCATAACCATCAAAATCGACCAATGCATCTTGTGGTTTCTTACCTCGTGGAGTATCATCAACCAATCTATCGTCTCTTTGTGAGCTAATAAATTTTTCAAATTTATGTCTCGACCACTCTGTACTCAACCAGTAATAAATATTCTTCCAAGACCAATCAAATTCAAGTAATCTAATTGGCGAATGTTCAGATATAAGCAACTTCTTTTTAAAAGTATCTGTTGCTTCGTTCTCTGTAAAATCTTTATTATCCGTGGTTCTACAATGATTTTTTACTCTCTTCCAATCATCACCGAACCAATTAAAAATTGTTTTCAAATTTTTATTCTCCTATTCTGACTTCTAATGAAAGTCCAATTTACTTGGAAATTTCATCTCAAATTTTGCCATTATTTATTCTCTTTTTGCTTGTGAAATAATAAGCGAATTGTTTTAAGAAATATTCTGAATATTATTAAAAAACGTGATAAATAATTACCAATCATCTCCTACAAGAATATCTATACAGTTATTTTTATTTTGTGTTGAAAATCTTTCATAACCAAGAACCGTAAAATTATCATTGTATGAGTCGCCATCTAATGGTTTGATTGTGCTGTCCGTCCAATTAAATACACCACAAAATCCAACAATATCTTTAGTCCCATTTTTATCCGAAAATATGTGTGTAGAATGTAACTGTACACAATCAAAATTTTCATTTTTAAATAATTCTTTAAATGATATTGGAGTGCTCAATACTGTAAATTTATTATATCTGTCTGAATTTTTAATAATTTCTTTTAACTCGTTCATAAAATTCTCCTTATGAAAATTTAGTTTACTGTAGATTTATTTATTATTTTCTACTAAATTTTTAACGTATTTACAGTTGTCATCGTATGTAATGTTGATTCCTTTCTTCTTAAAAATTTTCAAGTCATTTACTCTGTAATCAGCTATACGATACCAACCATTATCAGGGTTAAATCCATCACTAAAAACATGTTTTGTATTGAATCTACCTTCACACTTATATAGTCCTTCCATACATCCATGACCATATACATTGATATCAATTAAATTATCTTCTCTTTCTTTGCACATATATCTTATTCCCATATGTTTCCTCCCAATCTCCACATGAAATAATTAATATTTACATTACAATTCAAAATAATTAATAATTTTTCCACAAGCTTTTAGTCTGTCCATATCTTTTAATGCATCATCTATACTATTAAATTTGCATGGACAAATATGTTCTTTTGTTAGATTAATAAAAGAATATGTTTCATCAGATTTATTCTTCATTATCGTCACAATAACCTTATCGCACTGTCGTTTTACTAACCATATTTTCATTATCTCATCTCCTTATAACCATATGAAATAATGGATTCATGCTACTTATTTTTAGCATTCATATAATTCTCTTTTGTGATTTCATAGTGCTTTGTGTCATAATATTTGTTATCAATTAACTTTACGTCATCCTTAAAAGTACCAACAATTCTTCCATTATACCTTTTTATCATTTTGTCATACGACTTCTCAATTGGATTACCAACAACTACGTAAAAGTTAAGTTTTCTAAAGTTGTATTTTTCAAATATATCCTGTAATGCTTGTCCAAGATCCATCCCAAATGTCATCTTATCATCTGTAAAATTTATTATGTTTAAATGTTGTGCATAATTACATTCTCTATTTACAGAATAACAAATGTAACCAATAACATTGTCGTCTTTAATCGAAACAAATTGATGTCTCGCCCATGTGCTATCATCAATTTTCATAGCATCATAATATGTATTACTGTGCCAAAATTTATATTTATCTTCAAATCAGATATTATATTGTAGTTTTTCTAATTGCTCCTTGTATTTGATTGCAACATCTAACAACTCGTTCACCTCCTTAATTTTCGCAAGAAACTGTCGATTCTTGCTTTATTCTTTTAATGTTTTAACAAACCTCATAAGTTCGGATTTCTTGCTTGCTGGAATACAAACTGTCACATCTTCATATAAATCAAGGCTATCAAGATATTCCTTAATCTCTTTCTGCTCTGAATCCCAATCAATATTATTATCCTTATATAAATCTTTTAACTCCCATTCAAGATAATCTCCATCGCATTTTGAAACACCTGCTTGTGCATAATCAACATCTGTTTCCCAATCATCCTGTATTTCTACGTCACCCATTACTTCACTAAATTTACCATCTAATTCCCCACAACCAATCTGTGATGGAAAATTATCTTTTAATTTCTCATATGATGATTTCTTAATCCAGATATTATCCTCATAAGTCGCTTCGCTATAATATCCATAAGCATATAGGTTTACATTTACTAATTCCATATTTGTTCTCCTTTCTTTTGACGAACAAGAAACCGTCTTTCATTGGCTTTTTGAGTCTCTGAAACGCCCTATTTATGGGCATTCCAGAAATCCTCTACTGTATTATTCTCTTAAAATACTAACTTTGGATGAGCTGTGTCATACAAACACTGCTGTAAGTGAGTCTGCTTCTTACTTACGCCCTCTTTGCTGATAGCCACTCTTAAAGCACCAGTTTGAGCAACCAAATCGCATTTTTTCTTTGCTCTTGTGATTCCTGTATATAATAATTCTCTTGTTAAAAGGGAATATGATGAAAAATCTATGCCGAAAATAACATGATCGAACTGAGAACCTTGAGACTTGTGAACTGTAATCGCATAACC